>Ga0164296_1000034_pt1 | contig 173617 bp, 144 predicted proteins | sample GEODES057metaG_FD_113533 | JGI IMG/M metagenome (GOLD analysis project Ga0164296, IMG submission 113533) | Dystrophic lake water microbial communities from Trout Bog Lake, Wisconsin, USA - GEODES057 metaG | ecosystem: Environmental > Aquatic > Freshwater > Lake | place: USA: Trout Bog Lake... | reverse complement strand
CGTCGTATCTCGTTCCATTGCTCCATATTCGTGAACATCCTCCTGGTTAAACCAGAGATGCTGCACTTTTAAACCACCACGCCACCCGGCGAACCCGCCGCACTTTTTAACCGCGTTTTATAAGCCTCCGACTCCTTGCGCTTCCCAGACAGTTCTTTGCTAAAATTTAGTATTCTCAAGTCGCTCCAAAATGATCTGTCGCCCAGGAGTTCTTCGGCGACCTTCGGATGACGTATTTTGATGACACAGGAGGCCAAGATGATCGACCAGCGTAGTTCGTAGTCATGATGTCTGCCGGTTTGTGCATTGAGCAGTGATAATAGGCGAATGAACTGGCGGATAGCCCGAGGGCTTTGGGGGATGTCTGGTAGTATCTCTTTGAGATCTTCCACGGGAACAAACGGGCAATAGCGCTTCGCATCAGCAAGGGCAATTTTTGCTAGGCCATCGGACTTTGCGGGCGTTAGCCAGATAGGGTAGTCGATAATTTTTTCCAGGAACTTCAATCCATCTCCAAAGCCTGGGTGCCTGGCTCCAAGCACACTTCCGACAATTGTCGGGTCGAAACCACAGATAAACGAGAAGCCCTTGATATCCATGACTTCCTTGAGGGCATAGAGAATGTCGGGAACCAGTTCGGCAGCGGTTCTGTCCAGATCATCAATGATCACAAAGACGCGTGTGGTCCTTAGCACGTGTCTCAGTTGCTTTAACGCTTCAGTATGGTGGTCGAAATACTTCTTGAGCCAAGCAAGGCCCATGTCGGTCAATTCGCCGGCCTGCCTGTTTACGATTCCAAATATTTTGGGAATAGCTGAAGTTCGCGTCAGCCATTTGCCTTTAGCAAGATTTTTGACTTCTTCTATAGGCCCCAGACGAGCCTCCAAAGCGTCATGGATCGACGTCACGTACGCCCGCCACATTTCCGTCTCATCCGTGAATGCCCACGGATCAAACCACACTACGATATGCCCATCCTGCTCAGCCATGGATGACACAAACTTGAGCACGGAGGTTTTGCCAGTGCCCCACTCGCCATAAACGCCGATGCGAACAGCCCATTCGAGAGGGCCGTTGGCAGCCACGTTGTAAATCTGCTGAGCCAGGGGCCACCGGTTCAGGTAGTCGTTAGCGGCATCTTCAACAGGTGCATCGAAGCCCTGGGGGCGTGGTTGGTACTCAGACATAATGGCATCGGGGGCGGATGCGCGGAGCCTGGAAAGCCACTCCTGCAAGACTCCGCGCGTGAACATCTTTGGTCGAACCATGCCAAGGCACAAGGCCTAGGTGGTCTATTGCACTCGATTGCCACCGTTTGCTTCGTCAAAATGTTTCCAAGTTTCCAACACTATAGGTGGAAACATGGAAACATTTTCAGGTGTCGTCGTCTTCGGCTTCAATCTCATCTTGCCAGGAGCGGGTGGCTCCCTCAGAGGTCTTACCGGATGCGGGTGGAAGGAGACGGCGGGCGTTGCCGCTGATGCGGCCACTGTTGAGGGCTTTTACAGCCCATTTGCTGATCGTGCCCCGAGGCCGGTTCATGAGTTCCGCAATGTCGATCTGAGTCGTCACCCCATCCATCACATACTGAATGAACTGCTCATAGTCCGTCACCTGCGCCAGCTCACACTTGATCTCCGTAACGCCAGCATCTCCTGTGGTGAAGTGCCACAGCATGTCCGGCATCGGCTCGCCGCTGTTGCGGGAGGGTTTGGCGAAGTGGCTGACGAATTTCGCGCCGGGGTCGCTTTCTTGGCGGGCGTCGCGGAGTTCGATGATCCAGGAGCAGGCGTCTTCGCGTTTGGAGTGGCCGCGCATCAGGCCATTGCGCCCGGCGTGGTGGATGACGATGACGGTGATCTTGCGCCGGCGGAGATCGAGCAGCCAGTGGGAGAGGGGCTCGTAGTCCATGCCTTTGTTTTCATCGATGCCGCTGGCCAGGGAGCTGAGGTTGTCCAGGATGAGGACCTGGTAGCCCTGCTGGATGACGAGGTCGGTGATGCGCTGGCGGTCTTCGGCCTCGCCGATGTTGAGGCAGGTGCCGTTTTGATCGAAGAGGTGCTCGTGGTGGAGGTGGTCCACCTTGGAGAGGTCCAGCCCGCGGGCACGGTACTGGGTGTGCTTCAACGCCATCTCGCCGTCGATGTAGAGCACGGGGATGTGATCGAGCGCGGGCGGGGTGTCGGGTTCTTCGTCCGTACTGGGCGTAGCGTGTGCGGGATCGCCAGCCTTCCACAGGCCCAGGGGGCGGCGGCTGGAGATGGCACCGGGCAGCGCCATGGCCAGCCACGTCTTGCCCACGCCACGGGGGGCGTAGATGTAGCCGAGATCGCCCTGGCACAGCCAGCCGTCCAGCAGCGCGGGCCGTGGCGGAATGACGAGGGCCGCGAGCTGCTCTGCCGTGAGGACAAACGACGCCAGCGGTGGCCGTGGCGGCGGCTGGCCGGGAACGGCCTGGGCAGGCGCGGCGGATGCGGTGCCGGGGAAGGTGTAGGGTGCGCGGGCAGCCGTGCTCTGCGTGTGGCTGGCAGCAGCCGGGACCGTAGTGGAAGCAGAGGCGCTGAGCGTGGCGCTGTCTGCGGGGAACTCGCGCTGGGCGCAGTTGCGTTGGTACCATTCGAGTTCTTCGGCGGTGGGTGTGAAGGGTGTGATCATGGTGTGGTGGGGTGGTGTTTGTGGGTGGTATGGAGTGGTAGGGTTGGGGAAAGTGGTCGGTGGCTGGTAGGTGGTTGAGAGGCGGGTTCGTCCTCCTACTCGAACTCGTCCTCGATTCTATAGCGTCTCTGTGGCTCAAGATGAACGAGGAACGGTGGACTCGATTGCCGGTTCTGGATTCTCGGTTCTTCGTTGCCGTTGTGGGCAAAGAGCGCGCTTTGATGGAGTTCGAGGACGAGTAGGAAGACGATTAGTACGGCGGGTGTACCTCCAGATCGGGCTTGGGGAACAGGCCGTTTCGCAGCGTCTGGGCGGACGTTTCATCCAGACCCATGGTGCAGTCGTCGAGGTCCTTGATGGGCGTTCCATCGGTGCGGCGCAGGTCAGAGAATTCGAAGAAGTCCACCACGCACCCCACCTCATGGAGCTGCATGGCCCACAGGCGCGCGCTTTTCACCCCGCCGCCATCGGCGTCGTGGTGGGGGTAGATGCGCACGCGGCGGCCGCGCATGAGCTCCAGCGCAGCGGGGTCCATCTTGGTGCCGGTGCCACGACCCAGCATGGCCACGGGGAGCACATCCCAGCGTTCCAGCTCGTGGGCAAAGTGCAGCGCCGCGAGGTAGTCCGGCCCGCCTTCCACCAGCAGCAGCGTGCGGAAGTCCGGCACGCGCCGCAGCACCGCCACGCCGACCGGCCAGCTCTTGCGCGAGCCGCGCAGGGTGTGCGCCTTGCGCCGCCCCAGCGTGCCGCACTCCGGGAAGGGCATGCCATCAATCCGCCGTGCCTCAGCGCAGCGGCCTTCGGCATCGGTGAGCAGCCAGCAGCGGTAGCCCTGGACAATGGCAAAGGTCAGCGTGCGCAGCGCCAGCCCCAGGGAAACTGCCTCCAGCGAGATGTGGCGCGACTCCGCCACCAGCTTCCGGTCCTCCTTCCTGCCATCCTGCAAGGGAACGCGGATGCCGTCCGGGTGCTCCAGCGGCGCTGGTAGTTTGTGCCGGTTATTGGTATTGTGGCGTTGTGGGGTGGTCGTGGTCATAAAGGGGAAGTTTGCCGTGGTTGGCCGGATCGTTCTCGGTGGTCAGGTTCGTCCTCGATCTATTCGCGCCTTCGGGGAGGAAGACTTCCAAGTGACTGACAATCAGTCGCCGGTGTGGGCATGGTATCTACTGGTATCAATAAGTCGCAGTCGTCCCGGTTTCGGTGCTGTGACCGGAAGAAGCGGAGCAGGAGGCGGAGCCAGAGGAGTGCGCCCGCAGCGCCTCGCGCACCTGCTCCAGTTCATAGCGCCGCACCCGCCCCACGCAGACAGAGGGGATGATTTGGCGCTGGTTCCAGTTCGTCAGCGTCCTGCGGCTGATGCCCAGCGCGGCGGCGAGCTGGCGTGCGGTGAGAAAGGCCGGTGCAGGGGCTGCTTCCGGTGCCGGCCCGGCGGTGGCGGGCTCAGCAGGAGGAGGGGTCAGGTCGGAGATCGTGTTCAGTGTCATAAATCGCGGTGTCAGGTGGTGGTATCTTCCCGGATGTCCTGAGAGGCAACCCCCGCAGTCCGCCCTTGAAGCATGATCACTGCTCTGTTCCAGTTTTGAAAAGTCAACCCACTTTGTGCATTCAGGCGCAAAAAAGCGCTCCCAAGGGCATCCCACCATCGACCAGCCCTGGGTAGCGGCTGGTATGGGGTGGCATTCCGACAACGTGGATGGGAGCGGAATACAGCGCCGCAGGCCCAGGCGCGCGGACCTCCGAGTCCGCAGCACACCGCAAACACAGGCAGCTCCGAACTTCGCCTGCACCTTGGTCATTTTCGTCCCAAAGTCTTCGTGTCTGCGAGCTTCTGCAAGCGGCCCAACCCGCTGAGTGAGGCGACCTGCTGCGGACTCGGAGGTCCGCGCGCCAGGAGTTTTTTCCCGTCATGACCCGACGCCATCCGCACCGGCACGGAGAGCCGTATTGCAAAGCAGCGGGGCTGCGCTTACTTCGCGCCATGCTCCGCACCGCCGCACTTCTGACCCTTGGGCTCCTCTGCCTCCCCCCTGCCTCTCCTGCCGAGGATACGGCGCTGGAGCTGAAGCTGCGCTGGGAGCCCGGCATGTCGTACGTCCAGGAATCCGACACGACCACCACGATTTTCCTCACCGCTCTCGGCAAGACCACCGACCAGCAGATGCACATTTTCCAGACCACCTCCATCGCCGCGAGCAAAACGCCGGATGACCGGACCGAGGCGCGGGTGCTGTTCGAGTCCCTGCTGGGTGAAATGACCTTCGAAGGCAAAAGCCACGTCTTTGATTCCAAGAACCCCGGCGCCTCCAGCCCGCAGCTGCAGCAGATGCTCGGCGGGTCCGCCGGCAAAAGCTTCACCCTCGTCTATGACGCCAAGGGCGATTTCCTCGATGCCAAAGACACCGCCTCCATGGTCAGCGGCGGCACCGAGCCCGACCTCAACTCCATCGCCACCGCGCGCCAGCTCGCCGCGCTCTACCGCCGCTCCCTGGAGATGGGCCTGCCCAAAATCCCCGTGCGCCCTGGCGACAAGTGGATCTCCGACGAAGTCGTGCCCTTTCCCCAGACCGGCACGGTGCAGGTGAAGCTCAATGCCAAATTCGACGGCATCGTGGACCGTGAAGGCCACCGCGAGGCGCAGATCGCCTTTGAGGGCACCATGAAATCCAAATCCGACAAGGACAGCACCGGCCGCGAACTCGACACCGCACGCCCCGTCACCCTTGGCGACAACTCCAAGGTCAACGGCCACGTTTACTTCGACCTGGACCGCAAGACCATCTCCCTGGCCCTCTTCGCCGCCACCATTCAGCTCAAAGTGGAAGGCAAGCCCCTGCCCTTTCACCAGCAGGTCACGACCAAGCTGGTGTCCATGAAGCCCACCGCTCCTTGAAGGCGGAGTTTGCAGTGGCTTCCAATCCGATGAAGCGGCTATGCCGCTGGTCTGGAAACCATTGCAAACAATCGCCAACCACTGCCAACAACCGCAAACTTCCCCAAGGGCGCTCACACCGTGATCATCTCGCCCGTGTGGCTCGCGTCATAGCCTGGCAGTTCGTCGATGAGACGGCGGTGGGCCCGGCTGCGCAGCAGGCGGATCAGGGCCAGGATGCGCGGGTCGCGCTCCATGGCGGCGGGGAAGCAGAGATCGAGGGATTCATGGCGCACGGGCAGGAAGCGCAGGCCGGCATCTTCGGCGCAGAGGCGCACGCACACGCCAGCCTCCGCCCAGCCGCCGCGCACGGCCTCCACCACGGCCTGATGGCTCAGCAGCACGTGCTTCGAGATCTGCGATTTCCCGAGGAGGTCATCCAGACACTCGCGCGCTGCGGAGCCGGGCTCACGCATGGCCCAGTGGCGCACCTGCCTGGCACAGGCGGCAATGCTGCGGGTGTGGTCCCTGGCCGGTAGGGCGATGCCCTCCTGCCAGTCTGCGCTGCGCAGCAGGCGGTAGCCATCGCCGAGTTTTTCACGCACGGTCTCCGCATTGCGGTCCGGCTGCTCCACGGTGGAGCGATGCAGCGCCGCCACATGCACGAGGCCCTGCTTTAATAAATCCAATGCTGAGCCACCACCGCGTGTGAAAGCCAGCAGCCGAAAGCCCGAAGCCGCCGCGTATTCAGCCGCGAGCAATCCCGCAGCGGGGTCACAGCCCGCCAGTACAAGTGTCTGTGCAGGGTCCCAGTCGCTGCGCCCATGCAGCACTTGGTCACGGCACAGGCCGTCGTGCGCCCAGGCGCTGCCGGGCAGCGTTTCCACGGGATACAGCCACTTTCTGCCGCTGACTTCGGCCTCCCAGTAGCGTCCCACACCAGACGGCGGAGTCCAGGCCCAGGCCGCATCCTTGGCAGCCATTACTTCCCCGGTGCCAAACAGCTCTTCCACGCTGCATTCCAGCGCCTGCGCCACGGCCAGTGCCGCCGTGACCGAGGGCGTGAGCCGCCCGGCCTCGATCGCGCTCACCGAGCTGCGCGGCACTCCCGCCCGCACCGCAAGCTCCTCCTGCGACCAGCTACGCGCCGTGCGCCGCGCCGCCACGGGATGCTTCAGTGATTTGGCTCGTGGCATGCTTTCATTTTGAGGCTAAATCGCCGATGAGTCAAACCGCCAGCATCCCCGCATGAACGTCCACATTCTTCAGCACGTCCCCTTCGAAGGCATCGGCAGCATGGAGCCCTGGCTGCGCAAACGTGCGGCCAACATCACCAGCACGCGCTTCTTTGAGTCGTGGACGCTGCCGGACCTCAGCCACCTGGACCTCGTCATCGCCATGGGTGGGCCCATGAGCGTGAACGACGAGGCCGAGCTGCCCTGGCTGGTGGAGGAAAAGGCGTTCATCCGCACCGCCATTGCGCAGGGCGTCCCCGTGCTCGGCATCTGCCTCGGCGCGCAGTTGATCGCCAGCGCGCTCGGTGCACGCGTGTATGCCGGCAGGCAGCGCGAAATCGGCTGGTTTGAAATCGAGGCGGTGCCGCAGGCCGGAGGCGCGTTCACCTTTCCGCCAAGCACGACGGTGTTTCACTGGCATGGCGAAACCTTTGATCTGCCCGCAGGCGCGGTCCATCTCGCACGCAGCGCCGCCTGCGCGCACCAGGCCTTTCAGATTGGCCGCAACGTCATCGGACTGCAGTTTCATCTGGAGACGACACCGGAAAGTGCGGAGGCGATCATCACCCATTGCCGGGAAGAGCTGGTGGCGGACACCTTCGTGCAAACAGAAGCCGCTCTCCGCGCCGTGCCACCGGTGGCCTATGAGCGCATCAATGCCCTCATGGGCGAGGTGCTCAGCTATCTCCTGCGCGCCGTGGTTTGAAGCTCCGACGGCGGCGCTCATGCCGTCAAACTTTCCTGTGAAAGCCTGAAGGCTTGGCAAGGCATCCCCGTTTTCCCCGTTTGACATGATCCTGTCCATTCGTGACATCATACGATCATTTCAAATCATGCCCTCACTTTCCTGTTTTCTCACGCGCCTGCTGCTGCTCGCCGGGCTGTCCACTTCCTTCTGCCGTGCATCGCTTACGCTGTCCACCACGCCGACGCAGGACACCACGATCGCGACCGGGGTCTCGAACGCTTTCATCAACAACAACTACGGGGGCGCAGGCGCGTTCTCGGTTTCCGGCACCGGCGCTGGCAAAGGCGCGGCGGACGGGGTGCTCAGCTTCAACATTTCCAGCATCACCTCGGGCTTCAACACTCAATACGGCGCGGGCAACTGGACCATCAACAGCGTGGTCCTGGGCCTCGTCGCACAGGCACCGGGGGCCAATAATTTGTTCAACTCCTCCAACGTCGCAGGCACCTTTCACGTCGATTGGGTGCCCAACAACGGCTGGGTGGAAGGCACGGGCACGCCGAATGCACCGACCTCGACCGGCCTGACCTGGGCCAATGCCAGCCTCGGCACCGCCGAGAGCCTGGGCGACCAGTCCTACAGCGGCGGCACGGGTGCGATGTCCTTCAGCCTGACGCCTTCGGCAGGGCTGCTTGGTGACATCAACACTGGCGGCACTGCGACCCTGGAACTGAGCGGTGTGACCTCCACCATGACCGGAGTCTTCAATTCGCGCAGCAACGGCACCTCATCGAACTGGCCGGTGCTCACCATCACGGCCTCCGCCGCGCCTGAGCCTGGACGCATGACGCTGGTCTTGCTTGGCGCTCTCGGCCTGTGCACCCGCCGTCGCAGAACCGGCGGTTTTTAGCCTTCCAATGCAAGCCATGCCACGCCACTGCTCCAGCCAAAGGTCTGCTCTTTCGGGACAGTGGAAGGCTCTTGCAGTCGTGCTGCTGCTTCTCGGCACCGCTCATGCGGCGACCACGGTGACCCTGCAACCTGACAATACGGGAACGAGCAATGCGGACACCTTTGTCACCACCGGGTCGGCCACCAACGACCTGTCTGGCAACAACTACGGTGCCGCCGGTGCCCTGGGCGTCTCGGCGGCTCTTCCAAACGGCACCTTCGCCAGCCTGCTGCGCTTTGATCTTTCCAGCGCGACCTCCACCTTCAACAGCACCTATGGCACCGGCGGCTGGAGCATCAACAGCATCGCCCTGCAACTGACCACCACGACGGCGAACAATGCGATTTTCAACCCGAGCCAGCCCGGTGCCTTTGACGTGAAATGGATTGCCTCCAATGCCTGGGTGGAAGGCACGGGCAATCCCAAAAATCCGTCCTCGACGGGCGTGAAATGGACGGACTTCGCCGGGCTGACCAGCGGTGCCCAGGCAGAAGGCGTCTTCAACGTGACCAATGTCGGGGACGGCGTCACCGCCAGCTACACGCTCAGTCCTTCGAGCGGTCTGTTGTTTGCTCTGCAGACGGGCGGCCAGGCCAGCCTGGCACTGACGGCCGATCCCACGGACAGCACGATGTCAGCGCTGTTCAACTCCCGCGACTTCGGCACGCCCGATCGCCGCCCCGCTTTGATCATCACCGCCTCAGCCGTTGCCGCGCCAGAGCCGGGACGGGCCATGCTGCTCATGCTCGGGACGCTTGGCACCTTGCGGCGGCGGCGATGCACTGAACTCACCCTATGAATGCTATGCCCAAATACCTCACCTTCATCGCAGGCCTGCTGTTCCCCTGCCTGGCACTGGCGGCAGATGCGGCCAAAAAAGAGCCGGTGCGTGTCGCGGTGATCGGCGGCATGACGCTCGGTGGCATGTGGCCAGAGCTGGCGGAGAAATTCACCCAGGATACCGGCTGGCCGGTGGAACTGGTGGCCACGGGGCCCAAGGCCGTCCTCACGCAGGCGCTCAAAGGCGGGCTGGTGGATCTGATCACCCTGCATGCAAGCGATGAAGCCACGGAGATGGTGGCGAACGGCTTTGCCAAGGACTCGCTGCCCTGGGCGCGCAACGAACACTGCATCATGGGACCGTCCGCTGATCCGGCGGGCATTCGCGGCATGACCGATGGTGCGGCGGCTTTGAAAAAGATCGCCGAGAGCCAATCCAACTACGTGGACTTCATGGGGCCGGGCAGCCGTGAGGTGTCCCACCGGCTCTGGCGGGCGGCGGGCGTGGAACCCAAAGGCGACTGGGTGCTCAAGGATGAAAGCAGCGTGCCGCAGGCGGTGGTGGAATATGCCGCCACGAAAAAGGCATATGTCATCGTGGGCCGCATTCCCATTCTGAAGGGCAAGATTCCCTCCGCCGGCATGGAGGTCATGGTGCAGGGCGATCCCTCGATGCGACGCCCGTATGTGGTGATGACCGCCAGCGAGAAGAAATTCCCGCAGAGCAATCAGGCCGGTGCCAAAGCAATGCACGCCTGGATGACCGGTGAGCCGGGGCAGGCCTTTCTGCGCGATTATTTCACCCGCAAGCCCGATGAACCGCATCTGTTTTACCCGGCCATGAGCGAGACGGTGAAACCCTAAACGACCGCATTCATGAGGGCGCGCAGGCATTGCAACCAAGAGCAAGCCGCATGCGGTGCCGCCATCGTCATCGTGCTGGTGTTTGTGGCGATGATCATGATGCTGGTGCTCGCCGTACTCGGCACCGGGATGCAAAGCCGGAAGCAGAGCGCCTCCATCGCTAGAATCCAGGAGGTCGAGGCATTGGAAGGACTGCCAGCGCAGATCATCGTCACCCAACTGCAACGCGCCACTCTGCCGGGCACTACGGCTGACGGCGAGCGCCTGACATGGACCTCGCAGCCGGGCATGATTCGTGTGTTTGGCACCCAGGTGAATGCGGGCACAAATCGTCCGGCGGCACGCATGCACTACCGGCTCTACTCCGCGCCCGTGATGAACTCTGCCACACTGGACCTCACGCAGGAGGCGGCGTCCTTGAACTCATGGAGCACGCAGACAGCAGCCTACACGGACCTGAACGAACCCGTGGTGAGCAATCAAGGCGGCACCTTGGTGAAACGATTCCCGATAGCCGATCCGGCAGCCGTGGGCCGGGTGGCCGGCTTCACACTGCGCAGCGCCGCACCCGGCACCAGTGCCGCGCATCCGCTGCCCCTGCCTGCCGCGTGGATCTATGTGCTGCGCGATGGCCGACTCGTCATACCAGCCAATACCAGCGGCAACCAGGCCACCTTTGCCGCTGACGTGGTCACAGCGAACAATCCCATCGTAGGCCGCATCGCGTTCTGGACCGATGATGAGAGCTGCAAGTTGAACCTGAACACCGCCAGCGAGGCTGGCGCCTGGGACATGCCCGCCGCCAACACCCAGGTGGAACGTGGCAACGCCGTGAAAGCGCCTGCTGCAGTCGAGAGCTATCGCATCAGCGGACATCCGGCCTTCACCTCGCTGAGTCCCGTCCTGCGCAATTTTGGCGGTGCGGCGGCAGGCAGCACTCAATGGCCAAAGCCCGATGACATCAATCCGCAGACGGCAGACAGCTCCTCGCCCTGCCAGAAGTACCTCGCCGAGTATCAAACCCTCGTGCCCCACGGTGTTGGCAGCGATTGGGTCGTGCGACAGGACCGCCACTTCGCCACGGTGGATGAGTTTTTCTACGATCCCAAGCGCCAGCCCAACGGCAGCAGCGCGGGCTTTCTCATGGAGCAGGGGGACTTGAACATGGCCAGGTTCTTCCTGACCCCCCACTCGGCAGCGCCGGAGCTGAATCCCTTCGGCGGTCCCAAGATTTCCCTCTGGATGGTGCCACAAGATACCAGCCAGCGCACTGCAGTGGACCGCCGGGTGATGGCTGGCTGCACGCTCAATGCGGGCAGCTCCCAGCCGTACGAATTTGCCTTTCAACGTAACGCCAACTGGAGCAGTACCGCCAGCCAGGGCTCCTCCCAAAGCATGAGCGATGACTGGTCTCAGGTGCAGCGCAATCGCACGCTGTATGCGTGGCTGCAGCAGCTCAGCAGCACCGCTATTCCCGGCTGCGGCGGCAAGTTCCTCGACAAGTATGGTGCGCATAGCCGCGATCAGTTGCTCACCTCCATGCTGGACATGCTGCGCTGGTCTGCCAATACCAGCACCTACTTGCCACCAGCATTGGGTCTGGCAGAGCAAAGCGCGGTGCCGCTGACCATAGATGCAACCAGCGGACCCACGCGCGGCTTTGGCCGCTTTCCCACCGTGAGCGAGGTGGCCATGGTCTTCGCCTTCACCGATGTAGAGCGCGGCTCCGATGGCCAGCCACGCGACGACAACAAGGACGGCCTCTGTGATCGCGCCACGAAGCTGCGCGCCTTCCTGGTCGTCAATCCCATGCTGCCCGCCTGCGGGGCACCCGCCGTCAGCCCCGCCTGGAGTGTGCGCATCCGCATGCTGCAGCACTTCACGGTGGGTCAGGGCATCGGGCTGCTGCTGCCCGGTGGCAATGTGCGCAACCGCTGCACTCTGACCAGCGCGTTTTCGCCCAGCGGTGGCAGCACCAGCGCCTACGCCTGCTTTGCCTCCCAGTTTCTCCAGGCGGACGGCACCCCCAAGCAGATGGGCCTGCTAAGTGATCCGGCGCGCGGTTTCCCCTTCATCAGCAGCGGCGATGTCGGACTGCAAAGCGGCATGGGCATGCCGGGCACTGCGCTGCGATTCAGCGGTGGCGTGATCGTGGTGGACCTGATGGACCCGAACGCGCCGCTCACCTCGCCCCAGCCGGGTGATGCGATTCATTCGGTGTCCATGCAGTTTCCTGACCAGGGCATCCCCATGCCCTCATTGCTTGTGTCAGATTTCGCCAACGGCCCGCGCTCCATCACCCAGCGGTTCACTCCGGTGATGGTAGGCACGGAAATGCGGCTGCCCATCATCCAGCGCGGCGACATCGTGCGCTCCATGGTTTTGAATGCCCATGGTCCTGCCCAAGGCGACGCCCGGCTGGTCGCGGCACGCCGTGATCTGCTAATGCCTGATGCCACCAACTGGTATTGCCCCCACCCTGACTATGGCAGCGCCGCAACCCCGGCGGCTCAGTTGAAACCCGAGGCGCAAAGCCTGCGCGATGGTGCCTACATGCTCACCGGCCAGTTTGGCAGCACGCCCCAGCCCACCCGCAGCACGGCGGGCACCTTGCTGGCGAATGTCCGGTTTGCCGACAACGCCATCCCGGCAGTGCCGGTGGGGCTGGCTGGCGCTGCCGGTGACTGGGAAAGCGGCAGGGGTCTGCTGGAGGATGGACCATTGGTGAACCGCAGCCGCCTCCAGCCCGCTGCCTATTTCACCCGTGGCAGCACGCCCGTGAGCAGCCCTGCGGCAACCGAGCCCCTGGGTGAAATCTCCTCCGCCATCTGCTTCGGCGCACTCCCCACCGGCGTCTATGGCGACAGCAGCACCACCACCCCGCGCCCCTGGCAGACTTTGTTGTTTTGCCCGAACCCTGCTGGCCGCAGCATGCCTTCAAATCAACCGGGTCAGGCTACCGTGGATCACCCCGGTTTTGGCTCACCCCCGGATCATCTCTGGCTGGAGTTCTTCTGGACGCCTGTGACCCAGCCCTGGCCGATGAGCACCGGCTTCGCCACCGAAGGCAAGGTGAACCTCAATCATCAGCTCATGCCCTTCACCTGGGTGCAGCGGGCCACCGCCCTGCATGGGGCGTTCAAAGGGGTGCGCATCACCGCCATCCCCACCGCAGCGCTCGATGATCAGGGCGACTCCGCCAAAGGCCGCAGCGATGGCAGCCCGCTCGATGCGACGTTTCGCTACGAGGTCGATGAAGACAAGACGGTGGCAGGCCTGAACCAGCGCCTGGACGCTGGCGATGTCTTCCGCACCGCCTCGGAAATCTGCGAGCAGTTCCTCGTCCCGCGCCGCATCACTGGCCACACCTACACGGGTAACGGCTTCAGCCCGACTGATCCCTCCAGCCAGCAAGTGGCTGACATGACCTCCTGGTGGAATGGTGCGGCCAGCAGTGCCAGCGATGCCTTTGAAGCCACCGGTGACAACCTGCGCGAGTCTCCCTACGCGCAGATTTATCCGCGTCTCTGCACGCAGTCGAACGTCTATGGCCTGCACTACCGCGTCCAGTTGCTGAAGCAGGCACGCAGCGCCAGGCCGAATGAGTGGGACGAAGCCCGCGACCATGTCCAGGCCGAGCGGCGTGGCAGTTGCGTCATCGAACGGCATCTTGCCCGGCAAACTTCACCTCTGCCCGATCCTGCCACCAGCAGCACGGCGCGCTCGCTGCATGAGGCGCAGACTTTTCGCATTCTTTCGCAGACTCCTTTTGGCCCATGATGCAACGCCGCAACGCCTTCTCGCTCATCGAAAGCCTGCTGGCCATCAGCATCGCGGCCACCGTGCTGCTCACGCTTCTCGCCTTGCTGCCCGGCGGTCTCGATGCCTCACGCGATGCCGCACGATGCACTGCGGAAGCACGCATCCTCGCGCGCCTGCGCCAGCAGTGTGCGGCAGCGGCGCTCACGGGTGATTTCTACTTTGATGCGCTGGGCCGTCCCCTCTCCAGCCGGACCGCCGATGCCGCCTTGGCCGTACGCGTGGCACCCGCAGCCGCTGTGGCACTGCCAGGAGACACCACCGCCACCTTGCGCAGCATCCGCATCACCCTCAGTGATCGCATGCTGGACGATCCCTTTGCTGATCCGCAGCAGGTGCGCGTGCAGCAGTTGCTGCTCGCGCCGGTCACCACTGGAGGAATTCCATGAAGGGTCGTCAGCAAGGCTGGACGGTGGTCGAGGTGCTGGTTTCCACCAGCATCCTCACGCTGCTCATTGTGGCGATGGCCGAGGCGCTGAACACGACGCAGCGCTCCTGGCGGGTCAGCCGGTCGGCAGCCGCCATGCAGCAGACGGTGGACTCCGCCACCCGCACGCTGAGTCGGCAAATGAGCCAGGCCACACTGCAATCGCGCTCCAGCTTTGACCCCACGCTCAACCAACTCGTCCCCGCCTCCGATCTGCACTTTGTCTGCGGCCCGGCGGCAGAGCTACTGCCCGCGCTTCCCGGGGTCTGTGGCGACGCCGTGTTCTTCCAGCACCCTGCGGCAGAGGGCAGCCTGCAGCGGGCATTGCAAGCCTGCGGCTTTTTCGTGCAATACGGCGGCGATGAAGCCTGGCGGCCGTCCCTTCCAAGTCCCGTCCCGACAAAGCGGCGCTTCCGCCTGCTGCAGTTTCATCAGCCTGCCAGCAGTCTCACGCTGTTCCAGCCAGCCGGAGCCGACGGCGGACCACCTCGCCTGGCCCAGTTCACCAGCCGCACCGATTTGTACCAATGGTACGCCCAGCCCATCAGCGCCGCTCCCGCCTACAGAACCAGTGTCTCGCTCGTGGCGGAGAATGTGGTCGCCATGATTCTCCAAACGTCTCCATCGGCGCAGCGCTGCTACGACTCACGCCGTTATCAATGGGAACCTGCTTCCACGGATGCCGCCTTGTCCCGCCATCATTTGCCAGACGCGATCGACTTAACCCTCGTCATGACCGACGAAGCCAGTTGGTCACGCCTGGCTCCTGCGCAGGCCGATGCACTCGCCGCTGAGCTCATGAGTTTCATCAAAGGCCAGTCGTGGCAGCCAGCTACGTTGCAGACGAGCCTCACTGCGCTGCAGCAACTGCTGCAGTCCAGCCACCTGAACCCACGCATCTCGGTGGTTACCGTGACCACCGCCAGCCCATAAAGGCAAACAGCGCCGCCACCCGCAGGTGACGACGCTGTTCTCAACCGTACCAAAGTTTACTTCGACCCGGCAGGATCACCGCCAGTTTCGGCGGGCAGGGACTTGCCGTTAAGCCAAACATACTCCTTCCAGGCACCTTCGTAAAGTCTTACGTTTGGATAACCAGCCACATGCTTGAGGTAGAACTGCAGCAGGCTGCCTTCGCGCGAGGTGCCGCAGTAGGCGATGATGTTTTTGTCCGGGGTGATGCCGGCCTTTTCGAGCTCGGCCTTCACTTCGGCGAAGGGCTTGAACTTGTGGGTGTTGTCCTTCTCCATCAGGCGTGCCCAGTGGAAGCTGATCGCGCCGGGGATGTGGCCTTTGCGGAGCCAGACTTCGTCTTCGCCACGGAATTCGTTGATGGGACGAGCGTCGATGAGAAGGTTGCCGGGCTTGCCCACATGGGCCTGCACGTCGGTGACGTTGGCCGTGATGGTGGTGATGTCTTTCTCGGGCAGCGTTCCTTTGGGATTGCCGAAGTAATCCTGCACAGGTGCAAAGCCCTGCTTCTTCCATTCGGCGAGGCCGCCATCGACGACCTTGATGTTCTGCACGCCGAATTTCTCCAGCACGTAAACGACCATGCTGGTGCTGAGGATTTCGTCGTTTGGCAGGACATCGCCGGTGGCATAGATGAGGTGCAGGCGGTCTTTATCGACCCCGGCACGAATGAGCAGCGCCTGGGTGAGGTCATCCGGCAGATACTGCACGGGCACGGCTTCGTTGGTGCCGCGCAGGGTGTCGAAGTTGATGTGGTGCGCAGTGGGAAGATGGCCGCGGAAGTAGTCTTTGTAGCCGCCACGGGTGTCGAGCACGATGGGGCGCTTGGAGGCATCGGGGTTTTCAATGAGCGCCTTGGCTTCTGCGCAGGTGATGAGGCCGATCTCGGCATGGGCTGCTGAACTCAGCAGGGCAACAGCAAGGAGTGAGAGCATGAATTTCATGAGGTTGGTGGGTGGTGGGGATTAAAAGGTGAAGACGTAGTTGATCTTGGCGATGACGCTCACGCGGTCGCGATCCGGGAAGTTGGCCCAGCCTTCGAATACAATGTGCTTGCTGAGGAAGTACTTGGCCCCGATGGCGGTAATGAGGCCGTGGTCGTTGCGCGTCTGCACGATGTCGGCGTTCAGGTTGAGGTTGCGGTTGAAGACCTTAAAGGTGCGGTCCACACCGAAGAGGAAGCTGTCCCCATGGGTCTGAAAGCCGTAGCCCGCATGCAGGCGCACGACGTGGAAGTCGTGATACATCATCGCGTAGGTGAAGGGGTCGCGCGCACGCCTTGTGTCCGTCAGCGCGACACCGGCAACACCGATGGCGAACATGCCGTCTTGCCAGGGTTGAATGCGCGCCTTGGTCTGAAACAGCAGCGGGCCTGAGTAGCCGGTGCCCAGCGCGCTGTCGAGACCCCACTCCAGGTGAATGGGCTTGAAGTCCCAGCCGGTCTTGAAGCCCGCCCACTGCGAGGTCTTGCCCGGGCCGCTGGTGGCAAACTGATTGGAACCGCCAAAGCTGCTGAAGAACTGCACCGCCACGGTACGATTGTCGATGGTTTCAGCCGTGGGGATGTTGTTGAGACCGGTCGGGGTGCCGAACACGGAGGTGACAGCCGCAAAGGCGGCGAGGGTGAGGATGCGGGGTTTGTTTATCATGGGGAAAAGGAGCGACCCAGGTGGAACAGCACCGCCGCGACCAAGGCCGAGAGCGGCAGGGTGATGACCCAGGCTGCGAGCACGGGAATGACCGTGGGCCACTTCGCCTGCCGGGTGGTGATGCCGATGCCGAGCAGCGCGCCGACCGACACATGCGTGGTCGAAACCGGCAGGCCGTGAATGCTGGCGGTCGTCACCAGCAGCGCCGTGGCGAGGTTGGCCGCGAAGCCCTGGCCAGGATTCATGTCGGTGATCTTGTGCGCCAGGGTCTCAGCGACCTGCTTGGCGCTGATCAAACCGCCCGCCGCCATGGCCAGCGCGATCAAGATCATCCCCGCGCTGCCATGCAGCCAGCCCACGCCGAGCAGCAGCGCGGCCATCTTGGGCGTGTCATTCACACCCCGCGCAAAACACACCGCCCCTGCGCTCATGAAATGCAGGGCATCCAGTGTGCGCGTGCGATGATCCGGCGCGAGGCGCAGGGTTTTCAGCACGAGATAGATCACCGCTCCCACCACCAGTGCGAGCACCGGACTCAGCAGCAGCGGCTTGAGAAAACTCTCCCACAGCTTCGCCGCGTTCACCTCACCGGCGATCCAGCCTGCGCCCAGCAGTGCGCCGGTGAGCAGGTGAGTGGTGGAGACCGGGAAACCAAAGCGCGTGGCCAGCAAACCCGTGACACCTGCGGCTGCCGCCACAGAAAGCAAAAAGAGCGGCTGTACGATGAGTGCATCGGGCACCAATCCTTTGCCAGAAAAGGTCTTCAACAGGCCCGCGGCCAGAAACATGGCCGCGACGCAACCCGCCGCGGTGGTGAGCGCCGCCCAGTTGACCGCCGTGCGGTAGCTCGTCGTCCCACTGCCAAACAACGACGCCACGCCTTTGAAATTGGCGTTCGCGCCATTGGCATAAGCCACGACGACGACAGCGATGGTGATGAGAAACAGCATGGAAAACTTGCGGGCGCGTCTATTTGCGCACACTTGCAACTATGCAATAAAAACCAGCCGTTAAGGTAACAATTTCCTGCTGAAAGATCGTCCTCGAAACAGCGGGTCAGCCGCCTGCCAGCAGCTTGCGCGCACGCGCCTGGCAGAAGTGAAACGCCAGGCCCAGACCAGCACCGAGACCGATGCCATAAAAGACTCCCCAGCTCAGTTTCGCGAGCAGCGGATACGCTTTGATGAGCGCTGCCTCAGACAGACCGCCCACGAAGTAACCGATCGAGTTCAACACGAACAGCGCAACGAAGACTTTGACCACGGAACGCAAGGCATCAAAGGCCGCCACCAGCATGCAGGCCATCACCATCGTACCGGCGAGCAACCCCGCAATGCTGCCAGGGTGACCGCGCAACGCCATCCAACCCGCGATCCACGCGATGGAGTACGCGGCAAACGCCGGACAGAAGACCTTGTAAAATCGCAATATGGAACCCGGCCCGATGATGAGACGGTGCAGCAGCGGCGCGGTCAGGGCGAGGAAGACCACCGCACAGGCCACATACATGCCCACCTCGCCATTCTTCCCCAGATGCATGTGGAACCATTTGCCAAAGACGGCCCAGGGCACAAAGCCTGCCACGCTGACGACGGTGAACCCGATCATGCCACGCATGAGCGAAGCCCCGAGTGAAGGCACAGGAGAACCCGCCGCACGGGCGCGTTTGGCGATGCTTTGGGGGTCGAGTTGGAACAAGCTCATGGGGATACGTGCAGAAGAATATTCACTGTGACAACAGCCACTTCACGCAGAACGCTTATATCCGCATGATTCGTTCGCTGGAATGTACCGGACATTTCGAGCGTTCTTTGATTTCACTCCTCACGCGACCCCTACTATGACACTTCCTCGTTTTGCCTGTCTTTATTTTGCGCTGGTCCTGTCCGCCGCTGCTGCGGATGCACCTGCACCTGTGCAGACCACCCCCAAGCTGGAGGTCCTGAACAAGCAGATCGCTGAAAATGCGGAAGATGCGCAGGCTTATGCCAACCGCGGTTATGTGCTGGCGCTGCTGGGGCGAAAGGAAGAGGCGCGCGCGGATGTGAAAAAATCGGTGGCCCTGCGTGACAAGGCACCCACGCACAACCGGGCAGGCTGGGCCTATTTCAACCTGGGAGATTACACCGATGCCGTGCGCGAATTTGAACTCGCCGCCAAGCTCAGCGACCATCAGGCCCATTACGACTACTACTCCCTTGTTCTCGGCTACTGGGGCACCGGGGACACGCAGAAGGCACTGGAGAACTACCAACTGGCCGCCGACAAAGACCCACGCTTCGCCAGCTACAAGACGCTGCAGGAACGCACGCTCGAATGGACCCCGCTGGAGCAGCGTGCGATCCACGAAATCTACGTGCTGTGGAGCAAGGCGTGGAAGCCCCTGTAAACGCGCGCTGCTGTTCTGCAGTGGTGGACGACGCCAACCCCGTTCATCCATGAAGGGCTTCAGTGTGTGGTGCAAATGCCAGCGTACCGTGGTCATTTTCTGCATCGTGTGAATGGCATGGCCGCGAGCATGGCGTATGTATGAGGCTCCTCATGCTGCAGTCTGCTTTACCCCGACTTCTCACTCTCCTGCCCTGGATCATCGCTTCAACGTATGCCAGCGGTGCAGCGGTGGATGGTGTGAATCAGGAATTGGACCAAGCTCTTTTGCCACTGCTGGAACAGCGCTGCATGGACTGCCATGATGCCGACGCAAAAAAAGGCGACATCAGTTTTGAGTTTTTGCATCAGCCCGGTGAAGCGCGGCATGACATCCGCCTCTGGGGCAAGGTGCGCGAGCAAATCCGCGCGGGGACGATGCCGCCCAAGGCCAAGCAGCCGCTGGAAGCAGCGCAGCGCGATTTGCTGCTGAAGTGGATCCAGAGCAATGAGAACGCGGTGCTCGAGATGCCCGCAACACGGCCAGGTGTGGCACGATCGCGGCGGCTGAACCGGGAGGAGTATAACAATACGCTGCGGGATCTGCTGGGCATCGCCAAGCGGCCGGGAGACAAATTTCCTGCCGATGGCGCGGGTGGTGAGGGCTTTGCCAACAATGCTGACACGTTGAGCCTCTCGCCGTTGCTGGTGGAGAAATATCTGGGGGCGGCGGAGGAGGCCATCGCGGAAGCGTGGCAGCGGGGTGAGCTGCGGCAGCGGCTGCTGGCACCAGTGACGAGTGACAAACTGCCGCCAGACACGGGCGCGGAGCTGGCGCTGCGGCCTTTTTTGGTGCGTGCGTTTCGGCGGCCGCCTGCGGAGGCGGAGGTGCAGGCGCTGCTGAATGTTTTCCGTCAGGCGTGGCAGCGAAAGCCGAACTGGGATGAGGCGATGAAGGTGATGTTCAAAGCGGTGCTCGTTTCACCGGGGTTTCTTTTCATCGAAGAGACGGCACGTGAGGGAGCGAAGGAGCCACGGCGGCTGGGAGCGCATGAGATGGCTTCGCGGCTTTCGTATTTCCTGTGGTCCTCCATGCCGGATGAGGAGCTCATGAAGCTGGCGGCGGAGAACAAGCTGCAGGATGATGCAGTGCTGGAGGCGCAGGTGCGCCGCATGCTGAAGAGTGAGAAGGGGCTGGCCTTCACGAAAAACTTCGCGGGGCAGTGGCTGCGCTTTGACCAGATTTTCAACAACGTGGATCCTGACCCGCGCAAGTTTCCCGCCTTCAACGGCGAACTGCGGCAGGCCATGTATGATGAGATTTTTAGTTTCTGCGACCATCTGCTGCGGCACAACGGGCGCGTTCTGGATTTCCTCGACAGCGATTACAGCTTTCTCAATGAGGCGCTGGCCAAGGTATATGAAGTACCCGGCGTGCAGGGCAAGGAGATGCGGCAGGTGAAATTCACGAACCCACGTCGCGGAGGTCTCACGGGCATGGCGGCCATCCTGGCCACCACGGCGTATCCGCAACGCACCAGCCCGGTGCTGCGTGGAAAATGGGTGCTGGAGCAACTCCTGGGTACGCCGCCGCCACCGCCACCGGCCAATGTGGGACAACTTCCCGAAGATGACCGCGCTCTGAAGGAAACCACGCTGCGCAAGAGTCTGGAGGCGCACCGCAACAAGCCTGCCTGCTCGGGATGCCACACACGTCTTGATCCGCCGGGGTTTGCGCTGGAGAATTTCGACCCCATCGGCAAATGGCGGGACAATGAGAATGGGAAGCCGCTGGATGCCACGGGAGTCATGCCCGGTGGGCGGGCCTTTGCGACGCCGGCGGAATTTCGCAAGCTGCTGATGGAGGAGAAGAGTCTTTTTATTCGGTCGCTGTGCACGCGGCTGCTGGGGTATGCGACGGGGCGGACGGTGGAGCTGCATGATCAGCCGACGCTACTGCGGCTGGAGAAGGTGCTGCGGGATGGAGATTACCGCAGTGAGCCGCTGATCATGGCGGTGGTGAAGAGCGTGCCGTTTCGGGCGAGGTGGTGAGAGGGGGGAGACCCCACCTACGCAGACGTGCGGCGGAGTGGGTTGCAGGCGCTGCTGGTGGACGCAGCGTGAGTTAGAAGCGCTGGGTTTGCTTTCCGGTTTTGCTGGTCCAACCCAGGGTCGCCTCGCTTAGGCTCGGCTGACCCTGGGCTGTATTACGCGGCCCCTTTGGAGCCGGGGAAATCCGGCACGTGGGCCAGGAGGTGTTCGAAGGTCAGCAGACGTTGGCGGCGGCCAGGGGACCAGCCGCCCTAACTCTGAGCGTTGGCCTCGGCGATTCCTACCAGACTATACCAGGCCCTTTAAGGGGCCGGTGCTGTCACCGAAGCGGTCGGTTTTGAGACCGCCGAGCTGGTGCATGCTGAGGAAGAGATTGCAGACGGGGGTGTCGGTGGGGCTGACGAGGTGGCGGCCGCCGGTGAGTCCGCCGCCGTGACCGGCGAGGACGAGAGGGAGGTTTTTGGGGCTGTGAGCATTGCCGTCGCGCATGCTGGAGCCGAAGAGGAGGAGGGTGTGATCAAGCAGGGTGCCGTCTCCTTCCTTGATGGATTTCATGCGGTCGAGCAGATGGGCGAACTGCTCGGTGTGCCAGGTGTTGATCTTTTGATACTGCTCCAGTTTTTCCGGCTTCTTTTCGTGATGGGAGCATTCGTGGTGGCCGTGCTTCACGCCGTCGAGGAAGGTGAAGCTCTTGCCGCTGACGGCCCAGCCGAACATGAAGGTGCTGACGCGGGTGGTGTCGTTCCAGAAGGCGAGGGTCATGAGCTCCATCATGAGGCGTGAGTGCTCGGTGTGGTCCAGCCGGAGAGCGCTGCCGGGGTCTTTCTGCTGGGCCATCGAGTTCGAGATGCGCTGATCGAGCTGGGTGATGGCCTCTTTCGCTGCTGGATCGAGATTTTCACCGCTGGCGACGCGGGCGATGTCGGCCTCGATGCGCTGCTCCACGCTGCGGATGCTTTCCAGATACTCATCGAGGCGGCGCTGGTCGTCGGCTCCGACGCGACCGCGCAGGGCTTTGGCGTCTGACATGACGAGGTCCAGGACACTTTTGTTTTCGAGGGCGGAGGCCTTGCGCTCCTCGGGATTGCCACGGAACAGGCGGTCGAAGACGAAACGCGGATTGATCTCCGGTGGCAGCGGGGTGGTGGGCGTACGCCAGGCCACGTGGGAGCCGTAGAGCATCGTGTAGTTCACGTTGAAATCGACGCCGGTCATGACGGGCTCGGTGCCGAGCTCCAGGGAGGGGAAGCGTGCCAGGCTGCCGGCCTGCTGGGCGAAGACCTGATCCATGCTGACGCCGCAGCGGAGGTTTTTGCCGGTGGTTTTTTCGATCTCGGTGCCGGTGAGCCAGTTGGCGGTTTTGGCGTAGTGACCGTCTCCACCCCGGCAGTTGGCGTGGCCGAGCTGGGTCAGGATGTTGATGTCTGCGCGATGCCGTTCCAACGGCTGGAGGATGGGGGAGAACTTGAAGTCTTTGCCTTCACCTTCGGGCGTCCAGCGGTCCTGATGGACGCCGTTTGGCATGAACAGCACGCCGATGCGGGTGGGAAAGGGTTTCGCCTGAGCGGCGCGGGCGATGGGAGCCATCGCATCCAAAAACGGCAGCGCAATGGTGGCCCCAAGTCCGCGCAAGGCAGCACGGCGGGACATGGGATCTCGGGGTGTGCAAATATAACTCATCAACTTTGGGTGTAGCAGAGGCTACGCCATCCCGTCGCGATTGCTTGCGGAATTCTGCTCAGCAGCAGCCACTGCCGGGCTTGCAGCCGCCCTTGGTTTCCATGACCACTTCGCCATCGCGATGGGTGGGGGTGGGTTTGCCGGGGCGGAAGTGTTCTTCGTGATCGATGGTGGCCTTGAGGCCGAAGAAATTCAGGGTGGCTTCGGCAAGACCGTCTTTCACTGCTGCCATGAGTGAGGCGGGGTCGGCTTCGGCGCGCAGATTCACGATCAACTGACCGCCGGTGGTGGGCTCGTCGAGTTCCATGCCGAGCTCGGCCACGTAATCGCTGCGCACGAGATTGATGCTGGCCAGTTCGCCGGCGATGCCGTCGTCAGGACTGAAGGTCATTTTGAAATGGGCGATCTCGGCACCATTCTGCTGGAGACGCGCCTGAACGATCAAGGCGAGCTGTTTGAGGAAGGCATTGGCATCGAATTCATCGTCTGCTTTCAGAGTCACCGTGGCATTGAGCCAGCCGAGGAGGGCTTCGCCGTCGGCATAGACTTCGTAATCGACGGCCATGGGGTTGCGGCGGGCCTGCTCGTTCGTCATGAGGCTGGCGAAGAGCTCATCGAGGCCGGTTTCCTGGCGTGGTGAGGCGGTGACGATCTTGGCCAGCGGGAATTCTTTGGCGAGAACTTCGCGGAGTTCCTCGCGCAGGGTGTCATCGATGAGATCGCTTTTGCTGATGACGATGATGTCGGCCTCTTCGAGCTGTTTTTTGAAGATGTAGGCCACCTTGGCGGAGAAGGTGCCGCCTTGATCGAGGCCGAAGACACGACGGGCGCGGATGGGGTCCACCAGCACGCTGAGCGGGGCGACGGTGAAGGCGTCTCCATACATGCGGCGCAGCGGATAGGTGACGGTGGCGACGAGATCGGTGCAACTGCCCACGGGCTCGGCGATGAAGACATCGGGCTTGGCTTCGTTGGCAAGCTTACTGGCGGCATCGACGAGGGTGTTGAAGCGGCAGCAGAAGCAGCCGCCGGCGATTTCCTCCGTGGCATAGCCCTGGCCGCGCAGCAGCTTGGTATCGACGAGGCCGCCGGCCTGGTCGTTGGTGATGAGACCGACCCGGAGTCCTTGATCGCTGAGATGTTTGGCGAGACGGCCGACTGTGGTCGTTTTTCCGGCGCCGAGGAAACCGCCGATCATGATGTAACGTGCTTTGGAAGACATGGGGTGGGTTGGGAGATTGGGAGTTTCGACAAGCGGCTGCAACAGCGCAAACGATGATGCAGCGGTGTTTTTCAGCGATAGCCAGTCGTGCAGGTTGAGAGCGACCGGGCTGCCTTTGATGAAACGATTGCCAAAGTCGTCTTCCATGGCGCTCTGCGGGCCGAGATAGACGACGGTTTGATCTTTTTTGGCGGAGCGGAAGCCGGGCTTTACGGCGCTGAGGAGGACCTCACGCAGCGGCACGCCTTCGGACTCAAAGTAACCTTTTTCGGAGAGCTTGGTGAAGCGTGCGTTGCGGAATCCGGCAGCGTGCAGCACGGGTACGAGAGTGGGGAAATCTGGGACGTGCTGCACTGCGGCGGCGGGGCCGGGCAAGGGTGGCGCGGGATCAGCCAGCGGGTGATCTGCGACGAGGCCGTGCAGGGAAACGGTGCCGCCGGGTTTGAGAATGCGCAGGGCGTCTTTGAGCAGAGCAGGGAGGTCGATGCCCGTGGCGTTGAGGGTGCCTTCCAGCACGACTTCCTGAACGCTGAAGGAATCCTGCGCGAGTGGCAGGGTGAGGGCTTCGCCGAGACGGTGGGTCCACGTCACCGGAGGAGCGACGGCCTCGGTGTCGCCGCCCATCAGGGTGGGCAGTTCGCTTTCGGGCGAATGGTGGTCCCCGTGATCGTCGAGGTCTTCGTGGAAGACGTAGAGTTCGAGGAGAACGCCGTCGGGATCACGCACCCAGAATTTGGTCTGGCGGGAGTAGCAGCAGGCCACGCCGTCTTCACGGAGGGTTTTGTGGCCGGCTTGTTCCAGCCGCATCTGGATGGCGACGAGTTCTTCGGAATCGAGCAGGCACAGGCCGACGTGATTGAGCGAGCCGCCAGCGCCAGCGCGGCCGGGGATGAGGGAGAAGACCGTGGGCGGGGATTCGACTTCGAATTTGGCGTAGTCGGCGTGATGCTTGGCGGGATCGATGCCAAACAATACGCGATAAAAGGCCACCGAGCGGTTGAGGTCGGAGACGTTGAGGGAGAGATGAAATTTACGGACGGGGGCGCTCATGCGGCAGACGGGCGCGGACGCAAGGTCAGCACCAGAAGGCCGAGTAGAACGCAGATTGGAGCCGCAATCATCAGCGTATTTGCGTAACCGTGCAAAAATCCCGCGCCACGCTCCAGCAGCAGAGGGCCGAGAGCGGAGGCGAGGACGGTACACATCTGTGCCACGCCTTGAATGCGCCCGAGGTGGCGTTTGCCAAAGGAGTCGCCCCAGATGGCGAAAAAGGCGACGGTGATGATGCCGCCGGAGAGTCCCATGAGGGCTGCGAGGGTCCACATGCCAGCGCTGGTGTGGATGAACTGGTAGGAGGCCAGTGCGGCTGCCTGTATGAGCAAGGCACCACCAAGCCAGATGCGGATGGGCATCCAGCGGAGACCGGCGCCGCAGATCATCTGGCCGAGCAGAGCGATCATGGCTGAGCCGGCGAGGAACTGATAGGCCATCTTTTGATCGAACCCTCGCTCTGCGAGCAGGGCTTGATTGAACAGGCCGGTGGCTGACGAAATGGCGGCGAAGGCTGCAATGCCTGCCGCGTAGGCCCAGAAGGCGGGAATGCGCATGGATTGAGCCAGGGTGAGGTCATCGTCCGAGCCAGCCTCCTCCTGCTTTTCGGCGCTGGTGTTGCGCAGCCAGAGTGCGACGGGCATCATCACAAGCAGACCGATGCCGATGCCAGCCCAGGCGATGCGCCAGCCGGAATCGTGCACCACGCCGCCGACGATGACGAAGGCGACCATGAAGAGCACCGACATCAGCACCGCGTAAGAGCCTGCAGCGGCACCGGACTTGTGTTTGAAGGCACGTCCTGCCACCGCGAGGCTTAGCACGGACATGGCACCCTGACCCAAGGCGCGCGTGAGCAGAACCAAAATAAACAGACCCATGGCAGCCACGTGCATGCCGCTCATCACCAGGACGATGATGGCCAGTGATGGCAGCAGCACGAGCGCTCCCGTTTTAAGTCCGCAGCGGTCCAGCCACGCCCCCACGGGCAGGCACACCAAAGCACCACCGAGCGTGGCCCAGAGATTGATCTGCGCGTAGCTGTCGCGTGAGAGCTGCAGATCGGTCAGCAGCGGTTCGGTGATAAGACCCAGCCCCTGGGACCGGCCCGGCAGGGTGGCGAGCATGAGCAAGGCACCGGCGATGACCTGCGTCCACACGGCGGGGGTGGTGTGTTTGGGATCGCTCATCGGAAGTAGGTCTCGGTCTTGCCATACTCGGCGTAGCGCTCCTGCAACCACTCGTGGAAGAAGGCGTAATGGGCGGTGCGGACGTCGCCGCCATCACGTGCCGCATTGAAGCTGAGGTAGAGCAGGCGGCGGGAGTGAGGGGATTTGTTTGGCGCGGAGCGGTGAGGGGTGAAGCCGCTGAAGAAGGCAACGTCTCCGGGCTGGAGTTCCAGCACGACGCCTTTGGTGAGATCCACCTGATCGTCCTTCATGGTGTGGTACATGCCATCACGCGGGCTCATGCAGCCCTGCTGATGGTAGCCGGGGAAGACTTCGGTGGCGCCGCTGGAGGCATCCGAAGGATCGATGGCCACGATGACGGTGAGAAAGGACTCGGGGAAACTCTCCCAGGAGATGTAGTCCTGGTGCAGGTCGTAGCCCTTGGCACCCGGTGGCTTGAAGATGAGCTTGTCTTTGAAGAGGAAGGCGGGCTCGCCGTAGAGCTGAGCGGCCATGTCACTCAACAAAGGAGAGCGGGCGATGCGTTCGCACACAGGGCTGATGTCGATCACGGGATCAAAGCAGTCGAAGCGGCATTCTCCGGTCTCGGCATGGTCCTGCCAGCGGCAGCGGATGTTGTTCACGTCGATCAGCGGCGTAAGAGCAGTGAGTCGCACGGCTTCGTTTTGCAGTTCAGCAGCTTCAGCCGCAAAGACACCGCGTGCCGTGACAAAGCCATCACGATGATAGGCGGCGATTTGTTCGGGAGTGAGAGGCATGGGAAGAAATGGAGGCACACAACGGCGGCTGACGGCGGGTTATCGCCATCAACCGCCGATGAACCCAGTTTAACAGACTAAAATTTGATGCCTGCACGCACCCCCATGGTGATGGGCGCACCGCTTTCACCGACATAGCCGGAGGCGGCCAGGCCGGGGAATGGAATGGCGATGGGCACATACCGGGTGTTGAAGGCGTTGTTCACGAAGAACTCGCTGTACCAGGTCTCTCTGCGCAGGCCGAGGCGGAAGTTTGCCAGCGAGTAGGCATTCTGGCCGGCCTGATTGGAGCTGTCATAGACGAAGCCGCCTTTGAACTGCACATCGGCACGAGCATAGAGCGTCCAGCCATGGGCGAGTTCCCAATTGTACTGGGTGCCGACAGCGGCGGTGTAGTTCGGCGTGTAAGGGACTTTATTCCCGCCGATGCCCACCAGGGCACCCGCACCGCCGTTGGCGAGCGAATTGTTATCCATGCTGCCGGAGAGGAAGCGTGAGGTCTGCAGACCGGCGCTGCCAAACACCGTCCAACTGGAGGTCGCCTGATAATTGAGCCCGAGTTCGATGCCTTTCGAGGCCGCGTTGCCGGCATTGATGATGTCATAGGTGGCCAGCGAAGCGCCGTTGGGCGTGTTGAGCTGGAGGTTTCTCCAGTCCGTGTAGAAGAAAGCGAGCTGGAAGCCGAGCTTGTCCTGCAGCGCGCGGCCCTTGAGGCCGATTTCATAGTTCCAGGTGCGTTCCTGGTCGTAGTTGGTCCGCCCGGTCACCGAAGCCGTGTTGAAACCGCCCGCCTTGTAGCCACCGGAGAAACCGAAGTAGGCCATGAGTCCCGGCGTGAAACGATAGGCGATGGAGGACTGCGGCGTCACCTGGCTGAAGGAACGGGACGTGCCTGTTGAGGCATTCAGTGATGGCAGGAAAGGAGGTGCCACGGGCGAGCGGCTGGCGGCCAGGTCCGCCTGCTTGTGCTCAAGGTCCCAGCGCAAGCCGCCGGTGATGTCCAATTTTTTCCAGACGGTGAGGGTGGACTGGGCATACGTGCCCATGCCTTGATCATGCAAGTGGGCAGCGGTGAAGGTGGTGTTGGCCGGAATGAAGACCGGGAAAAAGACGTTGTCCTGGCTCTGGAAGGTGGTCTGCTGATAGGTTTGGTCGAATAAGAACGTCCCCGCCTGCCAGGTGAAGAAGGCCGAGTCACTGATCGTGACCGGCACACCCTTGGGATTGGAAAAGCGGAACTCCTGGCTCCAGGTGGTCTGCTGTTCGCGGTTGTTGCGCAGCAGGAACGTACCATCGGGTACAAAGTTGAAGGTGGAGTAGTCCAGGTCCGTGGTGTCCTGGGTCTTCCACCACACCAGGCCGGTGGTGGAGGTGAAATCAAACGAGTCCGCATGATAGGTCGCCTGGATCGTTGGCATGAGCACATCACGGTTGGTGTGACCGAGGAAGTCGCGGGCCGACTGGCGCGGCGTGGCACGCAACTGCGCCAGATCATTCAGCGCGTAATCACCGTCACGGGCGGTTTCACCGGCGATGATCAAGCGCACCTCCAGGCGCTTGGTCGGCGTCCAGAGAAACTGCGTCTTGCCGAACCACGAATTGCGGTTGTCGATCGGCTGGTTGTTCACGGTGTTCTTGGTGTAACCGTCACGCTCATTGTGGCCGCCCATGAAGCTGAAACCCAGCACGTCTTCAACGAGCGCGCCGCTGACCCGGGCACGATAGTCCTGCAGGTTGTAGTTGCCGATCATGGTCTGCGCCTCGCCCTCCCAGCCCTGCATGTTGGGCCGGCGGCTGGTGATGTTGACCAGACCGCCCGCTGTGTTGCGGCCAAACAACGCCCCCATCGGCCCGCGCACGTAATCAATCTGGTCCACGTCCAGCAGCATGATGCTGGAGGAGTTGCCGTTGGTCTGCGGGACGCCGTCCATGTAAGTCGTCACGCCCGGATTGTTCGGCGAGCCGCCAATGCCGCGGAAGCGCGGATTGCTCAGCTTGCGCGCGCTGAACTCGGTGAAGTCGGTGTTTGGTGCATACATCGCCGCATCCTTCACGGTGTACATGCCGGCATCCTGAATCGTCTTGCCCGTCGTCACCGTGGCGCTGAGCGGCGCTTCGAGCAGGGTCTTCGACAGCTTGGGGGCGGAGATGATGACCTCATTGAGATCCACCGGCTTATTTTTGTTGTCGTTTTTCTTCTCGTCAGCCTGCTGAGCGAAGGCGGAGCAGGTGGACATCAGAGCGGTCACGGCAAGGAGACGTGGCAGCCCACAACGCAGGGGTGAGTTCGGGAGAGTCATGGCGGCGCGTGTTTTATCTTATATGCGCACATTGGCAATTATTATTTTGCCCGATGGGCTTCGGGCTTCTTGCGAGGACAGGGCTATCTGCTAAACATCGCAGCATGCCCTCACGCACCGTGACACGTCCCTTCGACTGCCTCACCGCCATGCGCGCGCTGGGAGAGCCGACACGCCTTCGTCTGGTACGTGCGCTCATCGGTGGCGCGAAGCCGGTGACCGAGCTGTGTGAAGCTCTGCACGTCACGCCCTACAACGTCTCCAAGCACCTCCGCGTCCTCAAAGAAGCCGGACTGCTGGAAGTCGAGAAGCAGGGCCAGCAGCGCATCTACGCCCTCGCGGAAGCGTTTAGCGAAAAACTCGCGCGCAACGCCAACACGCTCGACCTCGGCTGCTGCCAGTTTCATTTCGACAAGCTGCCGGAGTAGGGTGCGATTCAGCGAAAGCATGGGAGCCCATTGGCGTTCTCAGCAGCCATGCTTCGCCTCGCTCTCTTTCTCTGCCTGCTATGCCCATCAGTCTTTGCAGCCGCAAAACCCAATGTGCTGCTCATCTGCGTGGATGACTTGAAGCCGTTGCTCGGCTGCTATGGCGACACGGTGGTGAAATCGCCCAACATAGACCGGTTGGCGGCGCGTGGGGTACTGTTTGAAAAGGCTTACTGCAATCAGGCGGTGTGCTCGCCTTCACGCAATGCGCTGCTCACGGGATTGCGGCCGCAGTCGCTGGGGATTTACGAGTTGAGCACGAATTTCCGCAAGGCCGCGCCAGATGCGGTGACGCTGCCGCAGCACTTCAAGGCGAATGGTTACCACGCGGAGGCGCTGGGGAAGATTTTCCATGTGGGTCATGGCAATGTGAATGATGTGGCTTCCTGGAGTGTGCCGCATTTCACCCCAAAGACGATCAGCTATGCGCTGAAGGAAAACGACCTGCCAGAGTCCACGCGGGAGCAGGCGTTGTTTGATAACAAGACGGAGCCGTGGAAGCTGCCACGCGGCGCAGCGGCAGAGTCCGCCGACGTGCCGGACAATCGCTATGGCGATGGCGTGATCGCCGATGAGGCGGTGAAACGTCTCGAAGCCGCGAAGCAGAAGCCTGATGTGCCGTTTTTCCTGGCGGTCGGCTTTTTGAAACCGCATCTGCCGTTTGTGGCACCGCAGAAGTACTGGGACCTCTATGATCCTGCGAGCTTCAAGCTGCCTGCGCTGCAAACAGCTCCAGCAGGCGCGCCGGAATTTGCGCCGACGACCTGGGGAGAACTGCGGCAGTACCGGGACATCCCTGAGCAAGGCCCGCTGACGCAGGAGCAGGCCATTCACCTCATCCACGGCTACCACGCCGCCACGAGCTACATGGACGCGCAGCTTGGCAAAGTGCTCGATGCACTGGATGCCAGCGGTTTGGCTGGCAACACGATCATCGTGCTTTGGGGTGATCACGGCTGGCACCTGGGCGACCATGGGATGTGGTGCAAGCACACGAACTACGAGCAGGCGACGAGGATTCCCGTCATCGTCGCGGCACCGGGCATCAAGCCCGCACGCACCCAGGCGCTGATCGAATCCTGCGACATCTATCCCACGCTGGCCGAGCTGGCGCAGCTCCCTGCCCCACCGCAGGGTGACGGGCGCAGCTTTGCCGAGGTGCTGCAAAATCCCACCATGGCGGTGCGCGATCATGTCATCCACGTTTATCCGCGTGGGGGTGGTTTGATCGGACGTGCGATCCGCACTCAGCGCCACCGCCTCGTGGAATGGAAGAAGCCCGGCGCGGCACCCGAGACCGCTGTCCTGGAGCTGTACGATTATGAGGCTGACCCTGCCGAGACGAAGAACCTCGCTGCCGAGCAGCCTGCCATCGTCGCGGTTCTGCGCCAGTTTCTGTCTCAGCATTCCGAGGCCAAACCGCAGATTTCAAGCAAGCCGGAGGCAGCGCCCCAAAAGCCTGCGCCAGATCGCGGCAAGATGTTTGATCAACGCGATAAGGACAAAGACGGGCAGCTCACGAAGGAGGAATTTCTGCTCAAGCAGCCAGACCCCGACGAAGCACCCAAACGCTTCCCCAAATTCGACACGGATGGCAACGGCACGCTGAGTCGTGACGAGTTCATCAAAGGGGGCAAAAAGTAGCGGCTACTTCATGCTCAGCTTTGCCGCTTCCAAATCTGGCAGAGGTACCAGGCTTTGAAGACGGCGGCGAGTTCGCGGTAGTTGGAGCAGCTTTTGGCCATTCTCCCGGCGTGGCCAGCGGCCAGAAACTCTGCGGCAAACTGGCTGCGATCAGATCGTGACACGTTGCCTTTGCGCATGAGTCCCAGGAAGTGCCCCATTTCACGAAGCGTCTGTTTCTGCAGGGCTTGGCGGACTGCAGGCGGCTGATCCTTGGCAAATCCCTGCAACAGCGCCGCGACTTTGAGGTAGCTGGCGATGCGATGATGCACTTTGTCAGCGTTGCGGGACTGGGTCAACGAGGCTGGATTGCGCCGGTAGCCATAGCGTGGCGGCTTGGAGAAACCCAGCCGCTTCACGGCCAGCGCGAGCTGTACCGTCCACGGAATGTCTTCGTGGATCATGTCGCGCCTGAAGCGCAACTGCGCTGCTTCAATGACACTGCGCCGGCAAAACTGCAGCCACACGTAATGGGGCCATTCCCGCAGTTTCACACCCTGCACGATCCAGTCGGCTCCGGTCAGAATGCTCTCCCAGGGCTGCTTTCTGAGAATGGCCAGCGGCTGCGAATCCAGGAAGGCCTGCGGATCATCGGTCTTGAAGCTGAAACCGTTGCACAGCAGGCAGTCCAGCTCCCCCTGCTCCCCCTGCTCCGCCTGCTGCTGCCAGGCCAGCAATGAGCCGGGGGCGAGCCAGTCATCTCCATCCAGAAAGGCCACCCATTTGCCGGTGGCACGGTCCAGCCCGGCATTCCGCGCGGCTGAGACGCCCTGATTGGCCTGCTCGATCACGATGATCCTGGGATCGCTCTGAGCATGGGCTTTGATCTTGCTCAAAGACGCATCGGTGGAGCCGTCGTCGATGAGGATGATCTCCAGTGCCAGCCCCGTCTGCGCCCGTGCTGACGACAGGGATGCGTCCAGATGCAGCTCGTTGTTGTAAACGGGAATGATGAGGGAGACGTCGGGTTGCATGAAATGTTAGCGCCGGTGGAAGCTGAGCCGGTTGCCAACGCCGAATGCATTTGAGGCCAAGGCAAACCATCCTTCAATCGACATCTGCGGAATTCATCTTTACGCGGCCTGCTCCACTCCGTTCAAGCGATACTCAGATGGCGAAACTCCGGTATGGCGGCGAAACCAAGCGGTGAAGTGGGACGCGTGACGAAAGCCGAGGACAAAGGCGATTTCCTTGAGCGTGGCCTGATCCGCCACAATGCGCTCGCGTGCAACATCGAGTCGCCGCCGCTCCATGAACATGCGCAGGCCAATACCGAGATGCTGCTGGAGGAGTTGCTCGGCACGACGACTGCCGATCGGGAAGTCTGGCGGCAGGCTGGGTGTGGTTTGATCCAGCGGCAGCGCCTGCAACCATGTGATGAGTTGATCCACACGGCGACGTGTTCGCACCTGGGGCGCAGGGTGAACACCGAGCTGCTGCAGTGTTTCCATCCACACAGCAAACCAGGCGGCGAAGGCGGCCTCGCGTGCGGCCCAAGCGCTGGCGGAATACGTGACCGGCTCGATGGCCTGACGATAGGTGACGACTTTCTGCGGGCCGTGAATGCTGGTGAAAAGCTGCTGGGTTGCTTTGCGCAAGGCGGGTGTCTCAGCGGCGAAGTTGAGCGCATTGCGGAACAACGACGTGCCATCAGGCCACTGGCTGCGGAAACCGACAGAGAGCAGGGATGTGTTGTTCGCAAACCAATGTCGGCGCAGATGCGGGGAGGAGAAGAAGGCCTGACCGCGTGGCACGACGATTTCTTGGCCATCCGCCCGGATGCGCACTTCGCCACGCTCCACGAAGAAGACTCCGGGAGGAACGGGAATCTCGGCAGACCACACCTCGCACTGGGGCACGGGGCCGCGATACACCCACAGCCACTCATGGCGCAGCGTGCGCCAGACATCGGCTGGGAGTTGGATGGCCTGCGGTTTCGGCATCGGCCAGCTATGCGAGAGATGTAAGCGATTTCAATCCGGCATAATTCACCCCAGTTGCCAGCGGTGCCTGCATGGCTTTGGTCCAGGCATGAAATCCAACCTCCTGCTACTCGTGGCATTCACGGGATTGCTCGCCGCCGAGGAACCGCGTCAAGTCAGCGGCATCTACCCGGGCCTGGCGATGTTCAACAACGAAGGTGAGTGCGGCACGGGGGCCGTGGTGCCCTGGGCGGACAGGTTGTGGGTCATCACGTATGGGCCGCATCTGCCGTTTGGATCGAGCGACAAGCTCTACGAGATCACGTCAGATTTGAAACAGATCGTGCGCCCGGAAAGCGTGGGCGGCACGCCAGCGAACCGGATGATCCATCCTGAGTCGCAGCAGCTATTTATGGGGCCTTATGTGATTGATGCGGAGCGCAAGGTGCGGGTGATACCACCGAGCAAGATGCCGGGACGGCTCACGGGCAATGCACGCCATTTGAGCGATCCCGCCGACAAAATCTATTATGCGACGATGGAAGAGGGTCTGTATGAGGTGGATGTGAAATCGCTGGCAGTTACCTCGCTGATTCGAGACGGAAATGCATTGAAGAAGGGATTCGAGGTCACGACGCCGCTCACGAAACTGGAGTCTCAACTGCCGGGCTATCATGGCAAAGGACTCTATTCGAGCCAAGGACGTTTGATTTACGCCAACAACGGCGACCGAGACAAACGGGTGCTCAAGGACCCCACGACTCCGAGCGGTGCGCTGGGGGAATGGCGCAAACCTGGAGATGACTGGCAGCTGGTGCGGCGCAATCAATTCACGGAAGTCACCGGCCCGGGCGGCATCCAGGGCAGCGATGTGAACGCGCCGGTGTGGAGCATCGGCTGGGATGCGAAGTCGCTGATTTTGATGCTGCTGGATGGTGGCAAGTGGCAAGCGTTTCGTCTGCCGAAGGTGAGCCATAGCTATGATGGCGCGCATGGCTGGAACACGGAATGGCCGCGCATCCGCGACATCGGCGAAGAGGATCTGCTCATGACGATGCACGGGGCATTCTGGCGTTTCCCGCGCAGCTTCTCCGCGGCCAACGCGAAGGGCATTCGTGTGCGCAGTGCGTATATGAAGGTGATCGGGGATTTTTGCCGCTGGAACGATCGCCTAGTCTTCGGCTGCGATGATTCGGCAAAGTCGGAGTTTCTCAACAAACGCAAAGTGAAAGGCGGGATCGACAGCGTGGGGCAGTCGCAGTCGAATCTGTGGTTTGCGAGTCCTGAGACGCCGGACAAGCTCGGCCCCGCGCATGCTAGCGGTGCAGTGTGGCTGCATGAGAGCGTGAAGGCAGGCGATGTGGCAGACCCGTTTCTTGTAGCCGGATGGAAACACCGCAGCGTGTGGCGGATTGATCACACCGCAGGCACCGCGAAGCGTGAGGACATCCGTGGCGATGCGGAATGGCTGACGGTGAAGGCCGATCAAGATGGGAAAGATGTGAGCGCGATCATCACGCTCACGAATGGTGATTCACGTGGCACCGGGGCGGATGCGATGTTTGAAGGCGTGGCACGAGTGGGAGATGCGAAAGTCCAAACGGGGGTTTTCCGCGCGCGTGGGGAGAACAAGCGGACGCTGAGTTTTGCGTCTGACGCGGGCTATTATGAGATGGATGCGGATCTGAAGCTGAAGCGGGTGGAAGATCCGAAAGCGGAGATGTTCGTGAAAACGAAGGTCGCGATTCCGAAGCGTGTGATCAAGCTGGATGAAGCGAGCGTGCTGGTGGTGGATGATCGCGGACGGCGCTGGCGGCTGCCGCGTGCGAGCGCGGCGCTGGATGCGGCCACAAACGCTGGCGAACTGCGAGTGTGCCGCGAGGTGGCGACGGAGCGCGACATGCTGAGCGCGTGCGGGACGTTCTTTGAACTGCCGGCTGAAAACGCGGACGGTTTTGCAAAGATCCGCCCTATTGCCTCCCATGATCTACGAGTGACGGATTTTGGCGGTTATCGCGGTTTGTTTCTCATGAGCGGCGTCAAAGCGGATGCGCCTGCCGGTGAACACATCATCCGCAGTGAGGATGGCAAAGCCGCACTCTGGGCGGGTGCCATTGATGATCTGTGGAAGCTCGGCAAGCCACGCGGTGAAGGCGGCCCCTGGAAGAAGACGAAGGTCAAGGCGGGGCAGCCGAGCGATCCCTATCTCATGTGGGGTTATGACAAACGCACCCTGACGCTGAGCCATGATGCGAAGCAGGCGGTGAATGTGAAGGTGGAACTGGACCTGACGGGCACTGGGATGTGGGTGACTTACCAGGAGGCCGGAGTGAAGGCGGGTGCGGGGATCAGCATTGAGTTTGAGCCTGCGGTGCAGGCGCGGTGGGTGCGGGTGACGGCGGATGCGGCGTGCACGGCGACGGCGCAGTTGAAGTATGAGTGATTGGGTTTGTTGTCTGAAGGCACAGGCTGTGAGCCAAACCAACCACCCCATGGAAGGCTGCGCGTCATGGGCGATGTCACACGCTGATGGACGGGCGGGCTGTCGCCACACCCATCCGACGCCCAGGCAGGCAACGCGTGGTTAATGTTGATTACTTTTTCTTCCGGAGGAAGGGATGGAGGAACTGCTGCCAGTAGCCTTTGGGGACTGGATGGCCGCCAATGCCGTAGCCTTCGGGCCAGCGGCCGTTTTCGGGCATGTGATGGGTGCCGAAGAGTTTATCAAAGAGCGGGAAGTGGATGGCAAAGTTCACGTCGATGGCTTCTTTTTCGATGCCGTGATGCCAGTGATGGAAGCGGGGGGTGACGAAGACTTTTTCAAAGATGCCGAGCCGCCAGCCGAGGTTTGAGTGCGCAAAGGTGGCGAAGAGATAGACGACCAGCACGTAGGCATTTACGGCGGTCTGGCTGAAACCGAGCAGGATCATGGGAAAGACGGTGGTGCCGCGCAGCACGAGGATCTCGAAGAAATGCATCCGCGCGCCAGCCATCCAGTCCATGCTTTGTGCCGAGTGATGCACGGCATGAAAGCGCCAGAGGGCGGGGATGCGATGAAACAGGCGATGCACCCAGTACTGCACCAGATCCGTGAGGAACATGATGGCAATGAGCTGGACGAGAAACGGCAGCGCCGCGACCCAGGCGCGGAGTTCCGTCCATGAGGTGTGTTTGAACAAAGTCTGCGCGGGCATGAAGCTCAGCCAGGTCAGCACCTGCACCAGCATGCTGCTGATGAGGTAGTAGAAGAGGTCTTCGCGCCATTCCTGGCGGAAGATGCCCTGCTCCGCCCGGTGCGGGAAGATCGTCTCCAGGGGGATGAATAGGAAACCGGTGAAGAGCAGCCGCAGAATGAAGAAATCGAGGCCGAAGTACAGCGGCGTCAGATCGGGGGCCACCGCAGTGGCAGAAGTGCCGCCGAAGGTCACCGCGAGCAGCGTGGCCACCATGCCGGTGAGGCCGAGAATCTTGCCGGGGCGCAGCATGAGGTTGAGCGCGGAAAACCCGAACGCCAGCACCATCAAGGCAAACATGCCGGTGCGGAAGGCGGGGGAGCCGATGAATGCGGCGTCCTCCTTCATGACGAAGACACCCGGAAAGCGCATCATCACCACGCAGGCGAGGGCCGCCAGGCCAAACATCATGCCCAAAACGCCGCTGATCCAGCCGCTGCCGAACTTTCTCAAGGCAGGGGGAGCCTCCAGTTCGCGACGAATTTTGAGGCGGGTCTCGTGGAGAGCTTTCATGGGGCGATTTTAGTATTCCTTGCTTTGATTACAAGAACACTGGGAATGACCCTCCGTTGTTTTTTCTGAATTTATCAGCCGGTGGGTCATAAAAAAAATTCATCGCTTACGCATCCAGCGATGTCACATTTGGCGTACCCCAACCAATCATGACTGCTACCTTCGGCCAGATGCTCATTGCAGCGCGTACAAAACGCGGCCTGTCCATTGAGGATGCTGCGCATGAGACACGCATTCCGGTGCAGCGTCTGCGCTTTCTGGAATCCGGCAACATCGCCGCGTTTGGCAGCCTGACGTATGCACGTTCGTTCCTGCGTCAGTACAGCGACTTTCTCGAGGTGGATGCCACGACGATGCTGGAGGAACTGCCGGAAGGCACCCTGGGTGGAGAGCGTGATTACCGTTACCTCACACAAAGCCAGGGTCCCTGGCTGCGCGAGCGCGCCAGGGGTGCGGAACGCGTCACTGCGCCTGAAGCAAGCCGTGTCCGCACCATCAAATCACCGCTGCCGGCGGCCATCGCGGTCTTTGTGTTCGTCCTTGCCGGCACGGCCATGTGGGGGAATCATGTGGCTGATATGAATCGAAAGGTAGAACCCGCTGCTCTGAAGGCGCTGCCAGTCGATGATGATGACATCGCCGCGACCACGCCTGCAGTGCCTGCTCAGGGCACCGGAGACATGGCCAACGTGAAATCCAAGCCGGTGGAATTTCCTGTGACTGCCCATAAACCAACCCCTGTAAACTGATCTGCGATGCCTGCACCTCAAACCCATCCTGCCAAATCCCCCTGGTGGCTCGAATCGCTGCTGTGGACCCTGGGCTTCGCCGTGGTTGTCGTCGTCGCCGCTTGCTTGAACCTGACGGTGCGTGAGGTTGTGGTGCAGGGCCTGGCCTATCTCCTGGTCCTGTTTTCCACTCCGTTTGTGCTGGAGACCAGCACAGCAGTGATCGGCTTGTGCATCGTGATTGCCATCAACAACCGACGCCTCGAGCGCGAAGGCGACGGCTGGGTGGAGATGGAAATCAAGCAGCCTGACGCTGCGGATGCCCTGGGCATAGGCCAAACGCCTGCTGACAAAGCTGCCGAGGTTTGATTGTCACCTGCCTTTGATGCGTACATGTATCACGCTTCGGGTTTCCCGAGTGTGAACGTTGCGCCTGCATGACTTCTCCCCCTCTCTCCTTCCCCCCTGCGCCTGTGAGTCACGGGCCGCGCGTGGTGGCGGCGGGAAAGTTTGTGCAACTGGCCGATGGCACCCCGCATCTCGTACGGGGGGTGAGCTATGGTCCGTTCAAGCCGAACTCACGCGGCGAACCCTTCCCTGAAGACGACCGGCTGGCGACCGACCTGCAACACATTGCGGCACTGGGTTTCAACACCGTGCGTCTGTACGAACCGCCCACCGCAGCTGTGCTGCGCGAAGTCGGGGCGCTCGGCCTGCGGCTGATCCTGGGCATCCCGTGGAGCGAGCACGTCGATTTCCTCTCCAGCCGCGCGTTGTGCCGTGAGATCGAAGCCCACGTCGCCGCCACCTGCGCCGGACTGCGCGATCACTCCTGCATCACCGCGATTCTGGTCGGCAATGAGATCGAGAAAACCCTGGTGCGCTGGATGAAGCCCCGGCGCGTGCGGGCTTTCATCGAAAAACTCATCGAGACCGCCCGCCGCCATGCGCCGCAGACGCTCATCAGCTACGCCACGTATCCGTCCACCGGCTACCTCGTGCCAAGGAATGCCGACTTCCTGGCGGTGAACGTTTACCTGGAGACGCCCGCCACCTTCAGCGCCTGCCTCAGCCGGCTGCAAAATCTCGCGGGCAGCCAGCCGCTGCTCATCACCGAATTCGGACTCGATGTCGCCGCCCATGGACCGGAGCGTCAGGCGGAGGTCATGCGCTGGCAGCACGACTGCCTGCAAAGGGGCGGCTGTGCGGGCGGAGTGTGGTTTGCCTACACGGACGAGTGGCACCGGGGTGGCAGGGAGATCACGGACTGGCAGTTTGGCCTGGTGGACCGTGAGAGAAAGGAACGCCCTGCCTGCGCCCTGCAGCGTGAACTGCCACCCGCCTGGCCGCCACCAGCAGCGTCCCCGCGCATCTCCGTCGTGGTGTGCACGCGCAATGGCACCACCACGCTGCGCCAGTGCCTGGATTCACTGCTGGCGCTGCGCTACCCGGATTTCGAGATTTTGCTGATCGACGATGGCTCCCGCCAACACATCGCCGAGATCGCGAAAGGCTATCCACAGGTAAGCTATCACTTTCAGGAGCACGCCGGGCTCAGTGCCGCGCGCAATCTCGGAGCTGGCCTCGCCACCGGTTCCATCATCGCCTACACCGACGATGACTGTATCGCGCACCCCGACTGGCTGCTGCACCTGAGCCATGCCTTTGCAGACGCAACCGTCGCCGCTGCGGGAGGCCCCAACATCCCACCCGCGCCGCGCAACCGCATCGAGCGCGTGGTGGCTGCTGCTCCGGGTGCACCGGCGCATGTGCTGCTCAATGACACGGAGGCCGAGCACCTGCCGGGCTGCAATCTCGCCATACGGAAAGACGCGCTCACGCAGGTCGGCGGCTTTCGGGTCGAATTCAAAACGGCGGGTGATGATGTGGACATCTGCTGGCGGCTGCGTGAAACCGGCATGCGGCTGCTGTTTGTGCCCGGGGCGATGGTCTGGCACCACCGGCGCTTCAGCATCCGCGCGTATCTGACGCAGCAGTACGGCTACGGCCGCGCTGAGGCGCTGCTGATGAAGGAGCATCCCGGACGATTCGGCTATCTGGGCGGTGCGCGCTGGCGTGGCGGCATTTATGGGGATCAACATCCGGCGGATCATCCCGTCGAAGGCAGCATCTTCCACGGCCCCTTTGGGCTCGGTGCCTTCCAGGTGATCTACTCCACCTCCAGTTTTCGCTGGTGGGAGTGGTTTGCCGGTCTGCTATGGCCCGCCCTGCTGCTGCTCGCGCTGCTTTGCCATCTGCCGTGGCTGGCTCTGGGGCTGCTGGGCTTTGCTCTGGGATCGGCCTGGCAGGTCAGCACCCGCAATGCAGCGGCGGCCAGCATCCGTGGTGTGCCGAATCGGCTGCTGCTGTGGTGGCTGAGCTTTCTGCAACCCATCGTCCGTGAGTGGGCGCGGCTCAGGGGCATGCTGGCCTTGGGCGCACGGCCCAGCCGGCATCCGCTGCTGCCGGACATCATTCCGCCCGTCCGACCGCACAAAATCACCTTCAGCCTGGGAACTCTGCGCTTCTGGAGCGACCACGGTGCCACGCGCGAGCAGTGGCTGAGTGAACTGCGCAAAGTGCTCCGTGCCGAACACATCATCTTTCGTGAAGACGACGGCTGGCGCTGGTTTGACATCGAAGCCTGGCCTTGGTCGGAGGTTTCCCGCGCCTTTTTGAGCGTCACCGAATTCCATGCCGAAAGGCGCTGCCTCACGAAGGTGCGGCTGCTCCTGCGCATCCGCCGCAGCCTGTGGTGGAATGTCCTGCTTTGGCTCATCGTCACCGCGATTTTGATGGCCGCCGGCCTGCACTCGCTGCTTGTGCTGGGCACCCTCGCCATCACCGCCGTGGTCCTGCTGCTGCCGCTGGGCGTGTGGCTCATCCGGCGCGAGATGTGCAGGCTGGTGCGAAAAGCAGCCGCCCAGGCCGCCCTGGTGGAAATGCGTTAGCGCTTCAGCACCCGCGCCGCTCCCAGCCACAGCAGAACGGGAACAATGGCGCTCAAAGCAAAGGCCCAGGCGGGTTCGCTCTGCCCGAGGTGGCCGATGGCGGCGAACACAAAGCCCGAAGGAACTGAGCCGCAGGCCAGAGCGGGCAGGAACAACCGCCAGCGCATGCTGGAAAGTCCCGCGAGACAGGCCACCGCCTCCGGCAGCACGGGCATCCACCGGGAGAGCGCCACCAGCCAGCCGCCGCGCCGCTCGAAGATTTCCTCGCCTTTGCGCAGCCCCTCCGCACCCGCGATCCAGCGTGCCGCGCCACGCCCCAACCAGCGGCACGCAGCATAGGCAACGCAGCCAGAGAGCATCGACCCCGCCGCACTGATCAATCCTCCCGCCCACCAGCCATACATCCAACCCAGCGCCGACATGACAACCGTGGAAGGCACCGGCAGCACGATGTCCGCCACGAGCAGAACGATGCCTGCGGCCCAGGCCCATGTGCCGTAGCCTTCCATCCACTGACGCGCGCCTGCGAGGCTCAAAGTTTGATCAAACTGCGCGCCCCAAATGATGAAGGGCACGATGATTCCCGTGAGGATAAGGAGTGTCAGGAGGACGAGAGAGCGGCTGCCACGGGTCATGCGCGGTAACACAGCAGGCATTGGGGCTCAGGGCAAGAGCGGCGCGCGCTACTACGTCTAGCCTGCCTAGCAATAACACTAGCAGCATTGCTTAACTTGGAACACTAACGCTGCCTGCAGGGCGCACTTTACGGACGCTCCGCCACCATCAGCCGGGTGAAGGGGCCGTCGCTGACGTTGTAGTAGATGCGTTTGCCGTCTGCGCTGAAGGCGGGATGCGGGTGATTGCGGCGCCAGGATTTGGCGCCGCCGTTTTGGGCAAAGCTGTGCAGCAGCACCCATTTGCCGCCCTTCATGTCCGCCACCTGAATGCCCCATTCATCGCCTTTGCCGCCGACATTGCGGCTGAGGCCATCGGTGACCATGAGGGTGCCATCCGGACTCACGGAAGGATGAGTGCCGCTTAGCACGGGGACATCTTTGAGGCGGGTGTATTTTGCGGGGTTTTCGGCGATGTCGAAGCTGATGTTTCCGGCTTCAAAGATGTGATGGGAGTCGGGCGTCCAGGCGGGGTGGCCCCACTGGTTGCGCTGCCAGACGCAGGCGGCTTTTTCAAAATCATAGACGACGGTGCCCTGGCGATGGCTGGCGGCCTTGGACATGAAGTCGTCCCCACCATTCCCTGCTGCGACTTTGAAAAACACGCGCTTCATGTCGGGGCTAAGCACGGGGAAGAAGACGGAGCAGGGCTTGCCGGCGAACTCCTTCTGCAACCAGTCGCCATATTTGGATTCCACCTCGGAGATCTTGGCGTAGGTGGTAGTCTTGCCGGTGGAGGCGTCCCAGACTTCGAGGTCGCGATACGGACCCGGATTCCAGTGGCAGCCGTACATGGGAACGAGGTCGCCTTCGGGTCTGCCGAAGCCGACTTGATGATTTTCGGCGATGATGGTTTTTGCGAGGGTGGCGACGTCCACGACGACCACGCGCCATTTTTTGTCGATGACTTCGTGGTAGGCCACGCGCTTGCCGCCAGAGAGCCACTGCTGGCAGGCGACGCGGTGGGCGTCTTCTGTGTGAATGTTGTCGGCCAGGATGGTTTCTTTTCCGGTGGCGCGCTCGATCATGCGGACCTCGCCGAGATGGCCCTGGGGATCTGTGGAAGTGAAAAAGAGTACGCGGGTGCCGTCCGGGCTTTCGGGATTGGTGAGGTAGTAACTGTGGGTGGTGTGGCGGCCTTCGACGGGAGAGATGGGCTTGATGGTGACATCTTTGGACCATGCGTCGACGGGGTCATCGGCCACGACACCGACCACCGGGAACCATAAAAAAGCAGCTATGAGCCGAGCATTCATGCTTCCTCAAACGCTACGGTGACCCAAGTTTATCGTTGAACCTTGGCATGACGGTCCCAGCTCACTCGCGCCAGAACAGTGACTCCTTCGGTGCCGTGTAGGACACCCCCATCCCTGGCGTCTCGATGACTTCGCCTTTGCGATACAGCGATTCGACCGCAGCGATGAGCATGCCGGAGGTGAGCAGCGTACGCTCGACCGGATATGGCGCACGGTTGTGCAGGATCATGTCCTCGATGTGATGGATGAGCGGATTGAAGAAGTCGGCGGTGGTCGAGCTGGAGCCGGGCATGGGCAGAAACATCTGGCAGGAGGTGATTTCACCTGTCTCGGAATTCAGGCCCGCATAGTTGAAGTCACGCACGGGCAGCATGAAGAGCGTGGTGTGGAAGCCATCGCGATGTTCGATGAAGTACGCGAAGGCCTCAGGGAATGTCTTGCGCGCCCAGTCAAAGCTGACGGGCTCCAGGGGATAACCTTCCACCGGCCAGGTGTGGCTGCGAGTGAGTGCGGCGGCGAGCAGGCGCTGCGTCTTCTTCCGCGTGGCGGCATGCTTCCACATTTCTTCTCCGCGCAGGGCGCGCACGCTTTTAATGCCGACCTCGCCACCACGGCGGCGCTCGGACATGCACTGTGCAGTTTCAAGACCGTGGTAGTCGTATTTCTCGACGCCGCCATAACCGACGGCCACGCTCTCAGCCAGTGGCACACCCCAGGGCAGATCCACGGCAGGCAGGCGGCGTGTCACGGGCAATGAGGAACCGGCGAGGAAGGGAAAGCCGAGGCGTTTCGCATCGGCCACCATCTCAGTGCATTTGCTCCATTCGGTGGAGAGATGTTTATCGTTGAAGACAGGCACGCTGCGACCGCTGGCCTCGAAGACTTTGACGATTTCTTTGAAGAACTCATAGCGCGGATAGAGCGTCTGCCCTTTCTCATTCTCAGGGTAGTCGCCGTGTTCACCAATGAGAACGACGCCATCGACCGCGAGCTTGCCGGTACCGAGTGTGAGTGCGTCGGCGATGCTAGGAAAAATGGGGATGTGATAGCGCTCCGAGCGACCGCGCGCGAGATCGGTCGCGGGAAATTGCGCCACGTAGAGCGACACCAAATCCGTCTGCGGTGACAACCACTTCCCTGCCCAAGCGTAGCCCATGGCAAGGCGGTCCACGAAATGCATCGCGTGTGAGTTCTTGAACATCACCGTCGCAATGAGAGCGACCTTTTTGCGTGCTGGCGTGGGTGCGGCATGGGCCGTGGCAGCAGCGGCGGCACTGGCCATGAGGAAGGAGCGACGGGTCCAGGATGATGAGCTCATGAGGTGGAAGTACGGTCAGATGTGTTTTCCAAAAACAACCACAGCAGCGGCAGTTGTCTTGTGCATGTGAGGACTTCGAGACATGGGTCTCATTTTGTTTCTGAATTCTCCACCACGTGTTTGCTCAAATCGATCGTCTTGCCCATGATTTTGACACCCTGAGGAAAGAGGGACTCAAACCCGAAGTGGGTTTCCATAATGACTGGCCCGTCAATTACCTTGCCCTCCTGAATTTCTACAAACCGCGAAATCGGAAATCGTATCTTCAGATCTGTAATTTTGAAATCGCGGTACTCTTCTGAAACTGCCATGTTTGGAGCCGACTTGGTACGCTTTGTTTTGGAGGAGAACTCACCCGTCAAAATGATGACCTGCTCCCATTTGATTCCAGTGTGATCTTCAACGCCTTTCGTTCCATAAATCCGCTTCTGTTGAAGTGCCTTAAACAATGCAAGACACTCGGGGTCGGAATCGCGAGCAATGATGATTGTCGTTTCTTTTCCCTGAGCATCATAGACAAGATCACAAAGGCCAGTGGTCTCTATGCATCTGAAGCGGTATTCGCCAGCTTCGGCTGGCCAGATGGAGATGATAAAGAATAATAACAAGAACAGCTTCATTTGATGGGCATTCTTGTTCATTGCTTTCATGCCAGCAGCTCATCCACCACCTTGGCACCCTGGTTGTCCGTGAGCGAGGCGGCGAGGCCATTGCGCTTGTAGGTGAGCTTGGTGTGGTCGAGGCCGAAGGTTTTGAGCAGCGTGGCGTGGTAGTCGAAGTGCTTCACTTCGTCGATAACGGCCTTGTGGCCAAATTCATCGGTCTCGCCGTGGACGTAGCCTTTCTTGAAGCCGCCACCGGCCATCCACATGCTGAAGCCGTAGGTGTTGTGGTCGCGGCCCCACTTGTCGCGGCCCGCATCGTTTTGCAGCACGGGCAGACGGCCCATCTCTCCGCCCCAGTGAACGACCGTTGTATCGAGCAAACCGCGCTGCTTGAGATCGATGAGAAGCGCGGCGCTCGGCTGATCGGTGGCCTGGCAGTTCTTGGGCAGCGCCGTGATGAGTGAGCCGTGCTGATCCCATGACTGGCCCGAATTAAGCACCTGCACATAGCGCACACCACGCTCGACGAGGCGGCGTGCAATGATGCAGCGGGTGGCGTAGTCTTTGGTGATGGGGTTGTCGACACCGTAGAGTTTTTTGACGTACTCAGGCTCCTTCGAAATATCGAGCGCCTCCTTGGCCGCGACCTGCATCTTGGCCGCGAGTTCGTAGCTAGAAATGCGTGCCTGAAGATCGAGCTCGCCTGGATGCAGGGCGAGGTGGTCTTCGTTGAAGGCCTTCAAAAGATCGAGCTGACGCTGCTGCGGCGCACCGGAGAGCGAGGGCGGCGGATCGAGATTCAGAATGCGTGGCTCGGTGGCGCGGACGAGCGTGCCCTGAAACAGCGAAGGCAGCCAGCCATTGGTGAAATGCTCGCCGCTGAAGGTGGGCAGGCCGCCGGGATGCGAGAGCACCATGTAGGCGGGGAGTTCGTCTGTCTCGCTGCCGAGACCGTAGGTCAGCCAGGAGCCCAGCGCCGGACGCCCGGCAGTGATGCGGCCGCCATTCATCGCATAGAGTCCCTGCGCGTGATTGCTCACGCCAGAGGTCATCGAACGGATCAGCGTGATCTCATCCACCACCTTGCTCAAATTGGGAAGTAGCTCACTGATCTCCATGCCGCACTCGCCATGCTTCGCGAACTTCCATGGCGAGCCAAAGCACTTCGAGGAAGCCTGGGCGAGGTTGTCATACTTGATCTCGCCGGGAAACTTCTGCCCGTCGTACTTCGTGAGCATCGGCTTCGGATCAAAGAGGTCCATCTGCGACGGGCCGCCCATCATGAACATCGAGATCATCGCCTTCGCCTGCGGCTCAAAGTGCGGCTTCTTCGGATGCAGATCGTAGCGCATCTCACCGGTGACACTCTCGGGCTTCACGGGTGCCGCAAGCAGGCCATCGCGCTCCAGCAATGAAGCGAGCGCCAAGGTGCCGAGGCTGTAGCCATTGGCATGCAGGAAGTGACGGCGGGAGCAGAGCTTGGGGCGGTTCATTCGACGTAGAGGAAACGGTTCGAGCTGCAGAGAATCTGGCAGAGGCTGGCCATGGCTTCCTGCGGCGGATTGGGCACGACGCCTTTCGCGTGCTGGATGCCATGATGATAATCGGCGAGGGCCTTGGTCTGCTCATCGAGATAGGCAATGCCACGGGCGACGTCAGGCTGAGTCGCTGGTTTGCCAAAGAGCAATTCCCAGGCGCGCTTGATCTGCTCGGTACGATTGCCGGGAGATGCGGCCTCAAGGCGGTCTGCAAGGCGGCGTGAGCTGTCGAGCACGAAGGTGTCGTTCATGAGCAGCAAGGACTGCGGAGCGACGGTGGTCTGCGCGCGCAGTTCGCAGTTCGGCGTCATGACGGGCGCGTCAAAGGTGTCGAGCACGGTGACGGGTTTGCTGCGGCGCACCTGCACGTAGATGGAGCGGCGGAAATCGTCCGCACCACCGGGATCGACCTTGTTCAGTGTGATCGTGCCTTTGTCGATGCCCGTGACCACGCGCCCCTGGGGATCGCGACCGATGCCGCTGGGGGGGCCGTAGCTCGACTGCACCAGCGTGCCGGTGACGGAGAGCAAGGAGTCGCGCAGCGTCTCGGCATCGATGCGGCGCAGTTTGAAGCGTGCGTAGAGCTTGTTTTCGGGATCGGCGTTTAAGGAGGCATTGTTCACCGAGGACTGGCGGTAGGCATTGCTCAGCATGATGAGGCGATGCAGGGACTTGAGCTTCCAGCCGCTCTTCACAAACTCATCGGCGAGGTAGTCGAGCAGTTCTGGATGCGTGGGCAGCTCGCCCTGGCGTCCGAAATCACCCGGTGTGTTCACGATGCCACGGCCCATGTGGTTCATCCAAAAGCGGTTCACCAGCACCCGCGCTGTGAGCGGATGTTTACCGCTGGTGAGCCATCGCGCATAGGCGAGGCGGCGCCCGCTGGAGCCGCTGCTCACCGGCACCGGTTTGAAAGGCTCGATCTGCGGACTGGCGAGGATGCTGAGCTCACCTGGGGTCAGGGCCTGCTTGGGCTGATCATGATCGCCGCGATTGAAAAGCTTGGTCACGGGCACCTGGCCCTTCACTTCCGTCAGCGCCATCACAAAGCCTTCCACCGGCTTTGTATCACGCAGCTTTTTGGCCTCGGCCATCTTCGCATCCACAATGTCCTGCTTCTTCTGATCGTAGAGATTCAGCGAGTAGGTCGCGAGTGCGGAGGGATATTTTTTGATGAGCGCCTGCTGCTCCGGCGTGTGCTTTTCCTTGGGCGTGTCACGGGCGATGCGGAAGGCCGCCTGCTCGGCCTCAGGCACTTTCTTGATCTCGACTTCGAAGATTTCATCGAGGAACTTTTTGCTCATCGCGCGGGCCTCGGCCTCGATCTCTTTGGCTTTGACTTCGATCTCCGCCGCTTTGGCGCGCTCTTCCGGTGAGTAGAGTGAATACAGACGCTGCGCGGGTGCGCGCCAGGCCTCCCAGTTGTAGGCCGGATCAAACACAGCGCGCAGGCGGTAGTAATCGGCCTGCGTGATCGGATCGTAGCGATGATCGTGGCACTGAGCGCAGGCCACCGTCATGGCCATGAGTGACGAGGTCATGACCTTCATCTGCTCGGCAATGACCTGGTTCCTGGCGAGTTTCGCGTCATCGGGCGCATCGCCGGTGCCATCGGGTGCCATGCGCAGGAAGGCGGTGGCAGTGAGCTGATCGGTGCGATGCGGATCGAGCACCGCCTGCTGGAAGTCTGCGTGCGTGGCACCGGCGAGTTCATCTCCTGCGAGCTGCTCCTGGATGAATTCATCCCAGGGTTTGTCCGAGTTCATGGCACGGATCACGTAATCACGAAAGCGCCAAGCTTGGGGCCGCACGGAGTCGGCTTCCGAATAGCCGTTAGAGTCCGCGTAGCCCACGACGTCCAGCCAATGGCGCGCCCAGCGTTCGCCGTAGTTTTTCGAGGCGAGAAGACGCTCCACGAGCTGCTCATAGGCCAGCGGCGATTTGTCATTAACAAAGGACGCCACTTCCTCCGGTGTGGGCAGAAGGCCCGTCAAATCGAGCGACACACGGCGGATGAGAGTACGGCGGTCTGCCTCGGGTGCAAAGCTGAGCCCTTTGTCCGTCATCGATTTCAGCAGGAAGGCATCTACCGGTGTGTGCACCTTCTTTGCATCCACAGTTGAGGGCACTGCAGGGCGTTTCACCGGCTGAAAGGCCCAGTACTCGCGGTCGTCGTCTGAAATGAGTGGGCCGGGAGCCAGCACCAGCGGCTCGGGCCGCGCGGTTTTGGCTCCTTGGGCGATCCATTGCTCAATGATCGCCAGATCCGCCTCGGACATCGGTTTGCCCTTCTTTGGCATTTCACCGCTTTTGATCAGGCGCACCAGTTCGCTCTGCGCCGGCTGCCCCGCCACGATGACGTGCTTCTCATCGTCGAGCTTCAGATCCATGAAGCGCCGCAACCGCAGATCCACACCGCCCTTGGGCTTCTCTTCCTCCCCATGGCAATGGGTGCAATGCGTCTTCAATAGCGGCCGCACGTCTTTTTCAAACGTGAGCATGCGCTCCGCGCCATGTACGGTCACGGCGAGGGAGCAAAAGAGAACAGCAGGCGTCAGCTTCATCAGGGGGTGGAAAACCTACGCCCCGAGAACGCCCGTTTTTGCGGCGGGATTACTCCACCGCCACTTTGACCACGACCTTGAACACCTGCTCCGGCTTGTCCCACTCGATGCAGGGCGCGTGCGCATCCTGCGGATACAGAATGGCGAAGTGGCCGCCGCTCATGTGCAGCGGGGTCACGTCGGGAATGAGCTTCCACAGCGCGGCTTCTTTTTCCTCGTTGTAGGCCATCATCTCCTCCTGCATGGCCGCCAGCGGTGCCCACAAGATGGTTTCACGACCACTGTGGATGAACTGGATGTCGATGTACTTGCGATGCGCCTCAAACTTGGCCTTCTCGATCAGCTTCGTCTCATAAGTTTGCACCAGCGCAAAGCAGTGGTCTCCATCGAGATCGAAACGGCCCAGCAGCTGTGTGCCGTCCACGGTGCGAAGATAGGCAAAAGCCTTGGCAAAACGCGAATTCAGGGATTCGTAGCGGGCGGAGTTTTCGAGGGTGTCGAGGATCATGGGAAATTCATCGAATCGACACCATGCTCTGACCGAGTGCAACGCACAAAGGTGAACTGCGGACCTCATAGCGCATTGCGTTGTCATCAGTTTCGCTGAGTGTCCCTGCCCTCAATCTTTCCTGTCCATGAACGACCAGTTTCTATTTTCCGACATGCCTGCGGCCCTTGAGGATCAGACGGTCACCAGTGTGTTTCTGGCCATCCTTCCAGACCAGGTGGCTGCAGAGCAGATCGCCCGCTGCGCGTGCGAGGTGCAGGCGAGGCATGGCTTGAGGGGTGCTCCCCGGCCCACGGGTCGCTTCCATGTCACCCTGCATACTTTCGATCATTCTCCACGTGCCTTGGAGAGGTCGGTTCAGATGGCTCAGATGGTCGCGGCCAAAGTGGTGAAGGGCGTCAGTCCGTTTGAGGTGCGCTTTGACCGGGTGAAAAGCTTCTCAGACAAGAAGTCCAATTGTCCGTGTGTTCTCGCAGACCGTGAAGGCAATGAGCCCCTGAGAGCCTTTGCCTCCCGATTGAAGCGCGAAATGGGCAAGCCTGCCGGACACTTTTCGCCGCATGTCACGTTGCTGTACGATGATACCATCGTTAAAGAAGAATATGTGGAACCTGTCAGATGGAGAGTAAACGAAATCGTCCTGCTCAAAGCGATCATGAACCGAAAGACCTTCCAAGTGCTCGGCCGCTGGAGGCTTGAAGACGGAACGTCACCGGCATGAACTCAAGACCCCTGTTTGTTGACTTTAAATCCATCTCTCATTTCACCCGCAGCAACTCGACAATCGTCTCGCGCATCACCTTTTCGGAATCCGGTGCAGCAAAGGCCTGCGTGGGCTCGTAGCCGCCTTCGGCGAAGGATTTTTCCAGGGGGATGTAGCCTGGGCCACCGTCGCCATAGCTGGCCGTGGCAACGAAGCCGCCGGGACGCTGCTGCTGCGCGAAGAGCTGATACTCGATGAAGGTCTCTCCCGGCAAATGCAGGAGGCAGACGTCGTCTCCTAAATGCAGGCTGGTGAACTGGATTGGCACACCGGCGGCACTCTGGCGGGTGAAGCCCAAGCGAAACGCGGCGCTGATGCGCGTGGAGGCCGGAGTGGTCGCGTTTTCACACACCTTCAGCATGCGCTCTTCGAGAAACTCGGGATTCGCTTTCAGCACCACGGGACGTGCGCGCCATTCGAGTTTCGTCAGCGGTGCACGTTTCATCTGCTGCTCGGATGCGACCATGGCTGCATGGATGTTTTCACCCAGGCGCACGCGAGCCTCCTTGCTGGCGTCATTGTACTTGCCCGCGCCGATGTTACCGCCGCAGCCGGTGAAGTACAGATGTGGTACGCCATCATCATGTGTGCGCCTTTCGCGCGCGGTGCCGACGAAGTCGTACGTCACGATGCCGTCGCCGTAGTAGCTCATGGGATGCGTCGCGTAGTAGTGCAGCACCGCGAGCTTCTTCTCGCCATTCCAAAAGCTGATGGTCTTCAGCAGCGGATCGACCAGCCCCTCCGACAATTCACGCAGCGCCGCGTCCTTCGTCGAGCTCAGCCGCATCTTCGCCACCTTGCCATCGTCACCCATGATGCGGCGGTTGGACGCCACCTTCTCCACCGCCGCCTCACCATGCGCTAGGTGCGTCAGAGGCTCCGCCTTCTTCACCGCCGCCTCAAGGCTTCCCGCCACGCCCTTCAGCGCACGCTCGGCCCATTCAAGGTCGATCACACTTGGTGGCGATAGAAAACCTGCCAACAGCCGGTGCGATGCCGCATCTGCAATCGGCGCATTGTGCTGGTGCAGACTCTGCACCGCGACGCGCTCGGGCGTCGTCCCCGCCGCCTGTGCGAGCACCTCGCGCCAATGGACGTGATCCCCTGCCCTGATCTCACACCAGTCCACCGCACACAGCACCACCGGCTTGGCATCGCTGAGGATCACCACTCCCAGCGCCAGCAGCGGCTCGCTGACCCCAGCTACAGGCTTCACCAGGCCACCGCACAAGGGTGCGCCGACGAGTGGTGTGACATCGGCGCGAAATGTCGCGAGGCGCAACGGTTCGCCGAAGGCTGGGAGCGACAGCAGCGCAAAGAAAATCATGAACTTGGTCATGACGTCACTACGGAGCCGCACGGGCGAGTTAATCGCCAAAGTAGGCTGAGGTGCGCGCTGTTTACTCCGTCTTCTTGAGTGTGATCACTCCACCTCCGGGCAGGGCATCGTATTGCACTGCACCATCGCGCACGGTCACTGTGGTGGAATTCGAGCCTTGCATCACCGCGCAGCTTTTCCATACAGCAGGCACCTTCGTCGAAAGCGTCAGCGGCAAATCATAAAGCGCCAGGTCGGCTTTGCAGCTTAGCTCCAAGCTGATGAGATCAGGTTTCGATTTCAGGCTCTTGATCTCCGCGCTGCTGCGCTCGGTCACATACTGATGCCATGAAACCACATCGGTGATCCAGACTTGATCCCGCACCGCCTCGAGTTTGTCGAGCAGGGCTGTGAACCAGTCCACGGGTGTAACGAGCCAGTCTTCGCCGACGCCGTGGAAATCGAGGTGGCCCATCTCGCCTTTGGCGATGGCGGCATCGACGGCCGCGATCGTGGCCTCGGCTGACTTGTAGTGAATCGGCGGTCCGAAGAAGGGAGGACGATCACAGAGATGTTGTTTTGCCAAAGCGGCCTTCTGTTCTTCATCCGTGACTTTCCATGGCACGCCACCCGGCCTGCCAAAGCCGACGAGAAACGGCCGTTTGCGTTCCGGCTTGAGCTTGTAGAGCACCTCGTTGCACAGCGCCAGTTCGGGCTCCAGCTCCGCCGCATTGTTCACGCCCTTGTGCGTGAAGGTGTGGTTGGAGACGGCCACATACGGGCTCTTCGCCGCATCCTCCCAGCGCCGTTTCAACGCGGCATACAGCTTGTTGCCCGTGACGAGGTAGAAGTTTCCCACGATCTTCCGCTTCTCCAGCTCCGGCACCACGTTCTTGAGCTGGCTCGGTGCGCTGTCGTCGAACGCGAGCATGAAGGCGGCTTTTTTGCCGTCCTTCCATTTGAGGATCTGGGTTTCTCCTTCAGCCGCTTGTATAACTGCCGGAGCCAGTATCGTCGCGAGCAAAGTGGCCAATGGAATAGAGATGCGCTGGAACTTCATCGCGCAGGACTATACGCACCCAACCAAAAGACAAGCCCGTGCGAAAGCACAGTCTGTTACTTCACCCCACCAGCCCCCGGATCACCTGGCCGTGTACGTCCGTCAGGCGGCGATCAATCCCGTTGTGTCTCACCGTGAGCTGAGTGTGATCGATGCCGAGCTGATGTAGCAGCGTGGCGTGGATGTCGTAGCAGGTGGTGGGGTTGGCGCGGTCGAGGGGCTTGTAGCCCCACTGGTCGCTCTCGCCGGCGGTGACGCCGCCCTGGATGCCGCCGCCGCAGAGCCAGTTGGTGAAGACGTAAGGATTGTGATCGCGGCCTTTGCCGCCTTGGGTGCTGGGCATGCGACCAAACTCGGTGGTCCAGAGAATGATCGTGTCATCAAGCAGGCCGCGTTGTTTGAGGTCGAGGATCAAGGCAGAGACGGCCTTGGCCATGCCCCAGGCGAGGGGGCCGTGATCGCGCTCGACGTCTTCGTGGCTGTCCCAGTTACGGCGCGGGAAGCCGTTGTCATTGCCGCTCCAGATCTGCACAAAGCGCACGCCGCGCTCCAGCAGGCGGCGCGCGGCGAGGCACTTGCGGCCCATGTAGTCGGCCTCTTCTTCGGGGTTGATTTCGGTGGGCCAGACTTTGCGGTGTTCCTGAATGCCGTACATGGCTTTCATGGCGTCGGACTCCTTGGAGATGTCCAATGCCTCCGGCGCGGCGAGCTGCATCTTGGCGGCGAGTTCGTAGCTCTGGATGCGGCTTTCCAGACGCGAGTCCTCCGGATGCGCGGCCATGTGTTTGCGATTGAGCTGCTCCAGCAGAGCGAAGCCCTCGCGATCTGACTTGGCGCTGATGTAGCGTCCGCCTTTGTGCGGAAAGAGATCGGCAATGGGTGTCTCGGCACCGGGATAGATGATGGTGCCCGCATGCTGCGAGGGCAGAAAGGCGCTGTCCCAGTTCTTCGGCCCGTTTGAGGCGAAACCGCGATGATCTGGAAGCACGACGAAGGTGGGCAGATTGTCGCTGATGGAACCGAGTGCGTAGCTGACCCAGCAGCCGACGCCGGGAAAGCCGGGAAGATTGAAGCCGGTGGCCTGGAGCAGCGTGCCCTGCGAATGCACGCCGGTCTTGCCGACGAGGTTGTGAACGAAGGCCATGTCATCGGCACAGGCACCGAGGGGCGCGACGGCATCGCTCAGCATGCGGCCGCTCTGGCCGTAGGGCTTGAAGTCCCACACGGGTTGCTTCCACGGCCCGAGGCCGTTTTGAAAGGCCTCCACTTTCTCGCCGAAGTCGGCGTCTTCGCCGTGGTGTTTGATCAGCGCCGGCTTGTAATCAAAGAGGTCCACGTGGCTGGCGGCACCGCCCATGAAGAGCTGCACCACGCGTTTGGCCTTGGGCACCACGACCTGGGAGCGGTGCGACGTCTCGGCACTCGCAAGGGAATGAAACGCGAGCGCGCCGAAGCCTTGACCGGCGGTTTGCAAAAGCTGGCGGCGGGTAAACATGACAGAACAGTAGGTATTCATACGCGTCTGGCCAGCGGTCCCTTGTCACGCAATCGCGCGAGGTCTGGCAGGAAGCGAATTGCAGAGTCGCGGAGCCGCGCATAATCGTTATGCTAAGCAATCCACATGTCAGCCTGGTCCCCGCTCCGCAATTCTGTCTATCGCGCCATGTGGCTGGGCAGCGTGGGGTCGAACATCGGCACGACGATGAACGACACGGCGGCGGTCTGGACGATGACCACGATGACGAGCTCGCCGTACCTCGTGTCCTTGATGCAGACGATGTCGAGCCTGCCGCTCTTTCTGCTGGCCCTGCCCGCCGGAGCGCTGGCAGATCTGGTGAACCGGCGGCGGTTGATCCTGGTCGCGCAGACGGGTGCCTTGCTCACTGCGGCAGGCATGGCGCTGCTGGCGTGGTATGGCGCGCTGACGCAAACCCTGCTGCTGCTGGCCACCTTTCAGCTCGGCGTCGCGGCGGCCTTCACGATGCCGGCCTGGCAGGCCTTGATCCCGGAAGTGGTGGGCCGCGAGCAATTGTCTGCCGCGATTGCGCTCAATGGCGTGGGGTTTAACATCGCCCGCTCACTTGGCCCCATTCTCGGCGGCCTGCTGCTGGCGGCTCTGGGACCAGCACCGGTGTTTGCGCTGAATGCGCTGTCCTTTCTCGCGGTGATCGGGGTGATGTGCACAGGCAGCTACATCGCCACGCCGCGCAGCGCGCAGCAGGAGCAGATGCTCGGTGCCATGGCCGCCGCCATCCGCTATGCGCGGCATGCACGCTCCATGCAGGCGGTGCTGTGCCGTGGCGGCATCCACATGTTTGCTGCTGTGGCTCCGGTGGTGCTGCTGCCGGTCATTGTGCATTCGCGGCAATGGGCGGCTGCCGACTTCGGCATTCTTATGGGCTGCTATGGAGGTGGAGCCATCCTCATGGCGCTGCTGTGGCTGCCGAAGCTGCGCGAGCGCTTTTCGTTCGATCACGTGCTCTTGGGTGCCAGCGTGGTGTCCGCAGCGATGACGGGCATCCTCGCTCTGGTGCCTGGAAAGTTCGCGATGGGGCTCGTGCTGATGGTCACGGGTGCGGCGTGGATCAGCGGCATGAACACCTTCAGCGTGGCCTCGCAAAGCGTGTTCCCCAACTGGGTGCGGGCACGAAGCTCCGCGATCTATCTGGTCGTGATGCAGGGTGCTTTTGCTATTGGTGCCCTGACCTGGGGGCAGCTCGCCAGCCAGTTCCATGCGCCGATCGCGCTGGGCATTGCCGCTGGCTGCCTGCTGGTCAGCGCCCTGCTTGCGCGGCTGCTGCCGATCAGTCATGTGGAAAATCTGGACCTCAGTCCCTCCGACCACATGCTGCCGCATAGCGCGATGACCACCGAGCCCGCGCCGAGCGACGGTCCGGTGCTCATCACCCTTGAGTACCACATCGATCCCAAAGAAGCGTCGGCGTTTCGCGCCGCTATGCAGCATCTGCGCGAGATTCGGCTGCGCGACGGTGCCTTTCGCTGCTCGTTGTTTGCGGATCTGGAAGATCCCACGCACTACCGCGAAACCTTTCTAGTTGGCTCCTGGGCGGAACACCTGCGGCAGCACGAACGCGCCACCATGGAGGATCAGCGCATCGAACTAGCCGTGCAGAGCTTTCATCGCGGTGCTGAACCACCGCGTGTGAGGCACCTGCTGATGGTCAATCTGCGTGATGTGAAGCCCTGATACCGCCAGTCTGAAGCCCGGCAGGTGCTTGTAAAAAGCCCAAGATAAATGCGAATTTATTCCTGCTTCGGGGTTTCGTTCATGTGGAAACCCATTAATGGCGTCAACCACCACCCAGCCATGACCACGCGCATCCTTCTGCTCCTGCTGTTTTCTGCATCCCTACTGCGCGCCGACCCGCAGGTCACTTCCTGGATTACCGGTGCCTCAACCAAATACGCGCGTATTTTCACGAGTGCTGCGAACCGGACTTCCGGCACATCAGCCACGACATGGACGAACGGCACCCAAGCACAATCTTCCCCCGCGTATGCCGGAGTGAACGAAGTGAATACGTCCACAAGCTGGCTTTACATCCGCACGACAGGACTCGGCGCGCATGTGATGGGGCCGTGGAACAATCCTAACTACCCGAAGAATCAGGCGCAGATCTGGCGGTTTCCCCGTGGCATGGCAGGCGCGCAAAGCGTGACCGGTCAATCCACGCTCACTGGCATGGGTGCCATCGGCTATTTCGTGGACGGCGTGGCGGCCTACAACACCTCGGACGGCTACTCCTATTCCAACACCAACAATGTGGATGGCACGCCCAATGGGACCGTGGGCACGGGCGATGGCATTTGGAATCGTGATGCGTTTGTGAATGAAGCCACCACATTCGACTATGCCCTGGCTCACAATCAACCGAGCGGCGAGTACCATTACCATGCCAATGCGATCACCGCGCGCTATCTGGTGGGAGACAACATCCTCTACAACAGCACGACGAAAAACTACTCGGAGAACACGGCCAACACGAACATCCAGCATTCTCCAATCATCGGCTGGATGAAGGACGGTCTGCCACTTTACGGAGCCTACGGCTATGACGGCGGCAGCACCGGCGCGACAGCAGCGGCCACAGTCAGCGGCGGTGCGGTGACCGTGGTGAATGTGACGGCGGGCGGGACGCTTTACCAATCCGTACCACTCGTAGCCTTCAGCGGCGGGGGTGGCAGCGGTGCAGCAGCCACTGCGGTGGTGACCAACGGCGTCGTGACAGCGGTCAACATCACCAGCGGCGGCAGCGGCTACACGTCTGCGCCGACGGTGACGATCGGCGGTGTGCGGCGCATGATTTCCGGCTATCAGCTTCGCGACGGCACGAATGGATCGATCAGCCTGGACTCGACGGGACGCATCACGCTGCCCGTCTGGGCTGCAGCAGCGCAAGGCATCTCAGCGACTTTAACCTCCGCGCAATACGGCCCCGCAACCAATTACACCACGACCGGCCTCACCTACACGCTGGGACATTACGCGGAAGATTACGCCTACCTGGGCGACTCTGGAGACTTCAGCGGCAATACTTATGTGCAGGCTTCGCGCAGCAATCCCAACGGCGTCTTTTACGACCTGAACAAATACAACGTGCGTTTCTGCGTGACGCCGGAGTATCCCAACGGCACCTGGGCCTACTTCGCGACGATCAAGGCAGACGGCACCTCCTATTATCCCTACATCGTCGGCCGCTGGTATTACGGCAACCCCACCGGCGGCAGCACGACCGCCACGACCATGTCATCCGATGGCGCGACCAACCAGGTGCTTGCCGGTGCAAACACAGCCGTGAATGTCAGCACGCCTGCCGTGTCCGGCGGCACGGTCACGCTCACCTGGAGTTCGGTGGAAGGCGGTACTTACTCGGTGGATGCGTCACCGAATCAATCGACCTGGACGAGTGAGAAAACCGGCCTGAGTCCCACGAATGTACCCGCCGCGCCCACGGTGGGAAATCAAAGCGTCACCACGACCAGCAGCTACACCACGCTCGCTTCATCCGGCATCGAATACGCCCGGGTGAACCGCACTGCGCTGGCGACTTACGACAGCACGGGGCAGACCAGCAGCACAGTCTCACAAAGCACGATCAAAGCCTACTCGGATTCGGGCACCAACACGCCGCCGACCATCAGCGCCATCGCCAATCAGAGCACGGCGCAAAACAGCGTCTCAAGTTCAATTTCGTTCACCGTCGGGGATGCTGAGTCGAGCGCCGCCAGCCTCACGCTTGCGGGTGCCTCGGACAACAGCACGCTGGTGCCCGTCGCAAACATCGTCTTCGGCGGTAGCGGAGCGAGCCGCAATGTCACGATCACACCGGCGACGAATCAAACGGGCAGCGCCACGATCACGCTCACCGTGAGTGATGGACTCGACACCACGAGCACGAGCTTCACCCTCACCGTCACGGCCTCTGCTCCGAGCATCGCCGCCATCGCCATCAATCCGACGTCACCCATCAGCACGTCCAATGTAGTCGTCACCGCCAGCGTTACACCACCGGCGGCCCGGACGCTTTCCACGGTGCAGCTCACCTACAACACCGGTGCGCAGACGCCGACTGCGGTGTTCACGGAAACGATGACCGCCAGCGCTGTGTCTCCCTGGACCGGCACCAACGCCAACAATGCCTGGACGCTGAACTACACGCCGATCAATCCTTTCAGCCAGACGACGGCCGCCAATAACGGCAGCGGCAATGCCTGCGGCATGGAGTGCAACAAGGCCACGCCCAATCTGACGGACTGCTACATCACCACAACCAACGCGATCAACGCCACCGGCTCCTCCGCCTACGTGGAGTTCTACGTCGCCACGTCCAACCTGAGCGGCACCATGGGCTGGGATTTCCAAACCTCCATTGATGGCAGCACCTGGACCTCACGCCTCAGTGAAACCAGCGGTTCCAACCATGTGTATCCCGGCACGCCGTATCACTACGATCTGAGCAGTGGCGAACGCGTGAGCACGCTGAAGCTGCGCTTCCGCTTCGCCGGCTCCGGCGCAGGCACACCGCAGGCGAAAATCAGCCTGGACAACATTGTCGTCAAAGCCGCCGCCACCAGCGCTCCGGTGATTGTGACGATGTTTGATGACGGCGCGCATGGCGATGGCGCGGCGGGAGATGGCACTTATGGCGCGACGATTCCTGCGCAGGCGACAAACACCACCGTGACCTACTCCATCACGGCGACCGATAACACGACGGCCTCGGCCACGAGCGGCAGCTCTTACACCGTGGGCAACGGAGCACCGGTGCTCACGCTCACGCCTGCGACGAGCTTCTCCACCAGCGGCAACGTGGGAGGTGCCTTCTCACCCTCCAGCGCAACCTACACACTCACCAACACAGGCACCGCCTCCATGAACTGGACCGCCGGCAAGAGCGCCACGTGGCTCACGCTCGACACCACCAGCGGCACGCTCGCGGCAGGGGCAACCACCACGGTCACGGCCTCCCTCAACGCCAATGCGATCAGCCTCGCCGCTGGGAGCTACACGGACACCCTCACCTTTAACAACAGCACCAACGGCTCCGGCAACACCACGCGCGCTGTGAGCTTGGTCATCAATTCGACGGCTCCTGCCGCCCCCGTGCTCGCGGCACTGCCCGCTTACAGCCAGGGCACGACCAAGACCCTCACCTGGACGGCCGTGAGCGGTGCCACCAGCTACACGGTGCAGATCGCCAATGATGCGGGATTCACGACCAATGTCGTCTCACAGACGGTCACAAGTCCGACGGCCAGCTTCTCGAACCTCACCAGCGGCTCCACGTATTACTACCGCCTCCTTGCCACCAACAGTATCGGCTCATCGGCCTACAGCAGCACGGTCAGTTCGCTTCAGGACACCGTGGCACCGAGCGTCGCCATCTCCTCACCAACCAGCGGCACCTCGACCGGCACGGCCTCCATCACCGTCAGCGGCACCAGCTCAGATGCACTCTCGGGCATCAGCAACGTGACCGTGAATGGCGTCACAGCGGCAACAGCCAACAACTTCGCGACCTGGAGCATCACGGTGCCGTTGGGCTACGGCACCAACGGCATCACCGCCGTGGCCACCGATGGCGCGGGCAACACCACGACGACCGCGCCCGTGACCGTCACCCTGACCGCCACGCAGACCTACAACCCACTCATCATTCCCGAAGTGATGACCGGCACCACCTTCAACCTGAACCTACACCAGACCTCCAAACTCTTCGGCAGCACCGCTTTCCAGAACACCGCGAACACCACGACCTATGCCTACAACAACATGCTGTTCTGGGGGCCGACGCTCATCATGAACAAAGGCGACTGGGTGCAGATGAATGTCAGCAACAACCTCACCGATACGACGACCACCCACTGGCACGGCTTCCACATCCCTGCGATCATGGACGGCGGCCCGCACCAGACCATCCCGGCAGGCACCACGTGGTCTCCCAGCTTTCAGATCCAGAACAACGCTGGCACCTACTGGTATCACCCGCACCTGCACCAATTCACCCAGCAGCAGCTCACGCGCGGCGGCGGCGGCATGATCATCATTCGTGATCCCATCGAGTCCGCCCTGAACCTGCCGCGCACCTATGGTGTGGATGACATCCCGCTGGCGCTCACCAGCCGCCGCTGGGCATCCAATGAATTTGTTTACACCAACATTGCCTACGGCGACTACCTGCTCGTCAATGGCACGCTCAGTCCGCAGGTCACCCTGCCCAAGCAGTACGTGCGCCTGCGCATCTTGAACGCCGAAATCGAGCGCGCCTACAATCTGGGCTTCAGCGATGGACGCACCTTCTATCAGATCGCCACGGACGGCGGACTGGTGAATGCGCCCGTCTCTTTGACACGCCTGGTGCTCGGCGTAGGCGAGCGTGCGGAGATCCTCGTTGATCTCAGCGGTGACACGGTGGGCAACAGCATTGACCTGCAGGCGTTCAACTCGGGTCAGGCCAATGACTTTCCAGGTGGTGAACCATCGTCCACGGGGGCAGTCGGCAGCCTGCTGAACAACACCACGTTCAATATCCTGCACATCAACATCGGGGCGGCCACCGCCAACCCCGTCACCACCCGGCCCACGACCCTGACCACCAACACCTTTTGGACGGACGCTGACGTGACCAACAGCCGCACGGTGACCATCACGGGGGGCACCAACGGCACTGCGTTCACCTTCGACAACCTGTCGTACAGCCCCACGGTCTTCAATCAGACGCTGAACCTGGACGCCGTCGAGAAATGGACGATCACCAACACGTCCGCCTTCACCCATTCATTCCACATCCATGACATCGAGTTTGCCCTCACCTCGCGGACGGGTGGCAACAACTCCGGCATCAAAACCTACGAGCAGGGCTGGAAGGATGTGTTCTACATCAGCACGAACCAGACCGTGACCTTCATCGCCAAATTCAACACCTTCGCGAGCAACACGAACCCGTTCATGTACCACTGCCACTTCTCCAATCATGAAGACGAAGGCCTGATGGGGCAGTTCCTCGTGGTGAACAATGCGGTGGAAGACCTCGCAGTGGCCAGTTTCACCCGCTACGGCAGCAACAACTACATCCAGCTCAATTTCAAAGCCACTGCCGGCACCACTTACACACTGCAATGGTCGCCCGATCTCAGCACCTGGACCGATGTCGGCTCCGTGACCAGCAATGGCAGCAGCGCCTCGTTCACTGAAACGGACGCAACCCGTCTGAGCGGTTCGCGCGGCTTCTATCGTGTGACCGTGCCGACGATTCCCTAGCACCGGGGAATTTATCTGCGACTTGACGCCGGAAGCTTTGTTCGACACACACAGTCTTCGTCGCATTATCAATGCCGTCCGCCGTAATCTCCGCATGAAATTCCGTCCCTACATCATTGCCGTCCTGGCGGCCGCGGCTGGATGGATTGCGGCCCGACACGCTTTGCCGGATGGCAAGCAGGCAATGGTCAACCATTCAGTGCAGCAGTGCCCGATGCACCCCTGGGTCAGGTCGGAAAAGCCAGGCAAATGCAACCTTTGCGGCATGGATCTCGTCGCTGGCTCCTCCGCCGCATCCGCCACCAACGTGGTGATGCTGCCACCTAGCAGTCCGCAGGTGCTCGGGGTGCAGACTGCCGAAGTGAAACAGCAGCCGCTCGCACGCACCATGCGAGTGGCGGGCATGATCGAAGAAGACGGGTCACGCCACGGGGTGATCAGCGCACCGGTTGAAGGACGCATTGATGGACTGTCGATGAATCATGCGGGACAGCAGGTCACGCGGCGGCAGCCGCTGGCCACCATCTTCAGCCGTACGCTGCTGGCAGCGGCGGACGAATATAAGCTGGCGCTGCCACAAGGGGGGCCGGCTTTGGCCGCCGCCAGAAGGAAGCTGGAACATTACGGCTTGGTGTGGGAGCAGATCCAGACGATTCCAAGCCGGCAGCCGGATGACCTTTACTTTGGCGTGCTGTCACCCCGCACGGGCGTGATCGTGAAAAGCTACATCGCCGAAGGTCAGTATGTGAAGGAGGGCCAGAGGCTGTTCGAGATCGCGGACTTCACCACGCTGTGGTTCATGTTTAACGCGTCTGAGCAGGACATTCCGCTGCTTAAACAACGGCAGGTGGTGCATGTGAGCATTGCATCGCAGCCTGGACAGGTGATCCGCGCGCGCATCGACAATATCAGCCCGATCCTGGATGATGCCACGCACTCAGCCATGGTGCGGGTCGTCATCGAGAACCCGGAGCGCAAGATCATGAACCACACCACGGCCACCGCCGTGGTGGAGCTGGAAGCACCGACCGTGCTCGCCGTGCCACGCACAGCCATGCTGTGGTCGGGCTCAACACCACGCGTCTATGTGGAGCAGGCATCCGGCTCATATCAGCAGCGCAGTGTGAAACTCGGACGCATGGGCGATGCGTTGGTGGAAGTAGTCGCCGGACTGCAGGAAGGCGAACGCGTGGTGACCCGCGGCAACATGCTGATCGACAGTCAGGCGCAGATGGATGCGATGGCACAGCCGGAGACGACGCCCGCCACTGCGTCTTCAGCCGATGTTTCACCCGCGCTCATGAGCTACCTGCAATCTGCCGCCGCTGTGAATGCCGCCCTCGCGAATGACGACCTCGCCGCCTGCAATGCGGCTCTCAAGCAACTGCCACCCGCACCAGACGCTCTCATCAGCATCGCAGCGCCAGCGCAAGCCACCGATCTGCTGGCCCTGCGCAAAGCCTTCCTGCCCTGGAGTCAGGAACTGGCCGCGCAAGGGCTGAAGCTGAGAGCCAAGGTGCCCGGGCTGCATGTGTTTCGCTGCCCGATGACCAACGACCTCTGGCCAGACGCACCCAAGAATGCGGCGTGGATCCAGTTCAGCAGCACATTGCAAAACCCGTATTGGGGCGAAAAAATGCGGGAATGTGGGGTGGAAGTGATGCCATGATCAACACGCTGATCACCTGGTCCCTGCAAAACCGCTTTCTCGTGGTGTGCGCCACGTTGTGCGCCTGTGTGCTCGGCTTTAAAGCGGTGCGCGAGACACCGGTCGATGCGATTCCTGACCTGAGCGAGAATCAGGTGATCGTGTTTGCCGACTGGCCTGGGAGAAGTCCGCAGGAGATCGAAGACCAGGTGACGCAGCCGCTCAGCACGGGTCTGCAAGGAATGGCCGGGGTGCAGAGCGTGCGTTGCACCAGCATGTTTGGCGCGTCACTGCTCACGGTGGTGTTTGCTGACGAAGTAACTTCTGCCGCCGCGCGCCAGAGCATCCTGGAGCGGCTCAATTTCCTTGGTGACCGCCTGCCCACAGGCGCACAGGCAAAACTAGGCCCGGATGCCACCGGGCTCGGCTGGGTTTACCAATACTATCTCGAAGTGGATTCTTCCCAGACTCCGAATGGCCGGGGCTATGATCTGGGTGAACTGCGTTCGTTGCAGGACTATCACCTGCGCCAGCAGTTGCAGGCGGTCCCAGGCGTTGCTGAAGTGGCGAGTGTGGGTGGCTTGGTGCGGCAGTATCAGATCGAGGTCGATTCGCTCCAGATGCGCGCGCGTGGTGTGACGCTGAACATGGTCATGATGGCGGTCGGGCAGACGAATCTGAACGTTGGGGGCAAGACCATCGAAGAAAACGGCATGGAGTTCGTGGTGCGCGGCGTGGGTTTGATCAAGCACGCAGCCGATCTGGAAAAGACCGTGCTGATGGAAAAGGATGGCGTGCCGGTCTATCTCAAAGATGTGGCCCGCATTGAAGTCGGCGGTGACTTCAGGCGCGGCGCTCTGGATGCCAACGGGCATGAAGTCGTGGGGGGCACGGTGGTGATGCGCACCGGCGAAAACGCGCATGCGGTCATCGCCAGGGTCAAAGCCAAGATCGCGCAGCTTGCCGCCAGCCTTCCGCCAGGTGTCACGCTCAAGTCTGCCTATGACCGTGGTGAGCTGATTGACCGGGCCATCGACACGCTGAAGACCGCGCTGAGTGAGGAGATTCTTCTCGTCACGCTCGTCCACATCATTTTCCTGTTTCACTTCCGCAGCATCCTGATCGTGACCCTGCCGCTGCCTATGGCAATCCTGCTCTCGTTCCTGGGCATGAAGTACCTGGGCTTCACGTCCAACATCATGAGCCTGTCCGGCATCGCCATTGCCATTGGCGTGCTGGTGGATGCCGCCATCGTCATCACGGAGAATGTCATTCGTCAGTGTGTGCAGGCCGGAAGTACGAGTTCCGCAGTGATCCTGGCTGCGGTCAAGCAGGTGGGGCGGCCGGTGGTGTTTGCTCTGGGCATCATCATCCTGGCCTTCCTGCCGGTCTTTGCACTGAGCGGAGAAGAAGGAAAACTTTTCCATCCGCTCGCGTTTGCGAAAACCTTCGCGCTACTCGGTGCGGCGCTGCTGTCCGTGACTCTCGTGCCCGTTCTCTGCACCGTGTTTGTGAGAGGACCGTTCCATGCGGAGGATCGCAATGTCGTGATGCGCTTCCTTCTGCGGCTTTACGAACCGGTACTCGACTTCGCTTTGAGCCATCGCCGCAGCGTGCTGGCGGGTGCTGCATGCATCTTCGGCGGCGCGCTCGTGCTTGTGCCGCGCATGGGCAGCGAATTCATGCCGCCGCTGAATGAAGGCAGCCTGCTGTTCATGCCGAGCTTTGTGCCCGCCACTTCATTGAGCGAAGTGAAACGCGCCATGGCCTGGCAGGACCAGGTGCTTGCCGGTTTCCCCGAGGTGCGCAGCGCCGTGGGCAAACTGGGGCGCGCCGACACGGCCACGGATCCCGCCCCGACCGAGATGATCGAGACCACGATCATGCTGAAGCCGGAGAGTGAATGGCGGGCGGGCATGACGCGGGACCGGCTCATCGCTGAAATGACCGCTGCACTGCGAAATGTCCCGGGTTCGGTGCCTGGCTTTCTTCAGCCCATCGAAGGCCGAGTGCTCATGCTCGCCACCGGTATCCGCTCGCAGTTGGGCGTGAAAATCTTTGGCCCTGACCTCACGAAATTGCAGCAGGCCGCACTGGAAGTGCAGCGCCTCATTCAGCAGGTGCCGGGAGCCACCGGCGTGACTCCCAGCCGCAGCCTGGGCAAGCCCTGCATCAACATTGAGGTCAATCGCGATGCTATCGCCCGCTTTGGCATGCGGGCGCAGGATGTGCTGGAAGTCGTCGAGGCTGGTCTTGGAGGCAGGACGGTCACTACAGCGATCGAGGGCCGCCAGCGCGTGCCGGTGCAGGTGCGCCTGCAACGCAGCGAGCGTGATGACCTGACGCGACTCAAAGATGTGCTCGTCACCGCGCCGAATGGCACCGTCATCCCTCTCGGCCAGCTCGCGGACATCACGCGCACCGAAGGCCCCAACGAAATCGCCAGCGAGAACGGCCAGCTCCGCGCCTACGTGCAGGCGAACGTCAGTGGTCGTGATCTGGGTGGGTTCGTGGCTGAAGTACAGTCGCGTTTGCAGTCCGAGCTGGCACCCAAACTCGCCGCGCAGGGCATGACGCTGGAATACAGCGGCGACTATGAGCATCAGTTACACGCGGCGCGCACGCTGTGGCTCATTGTTCCCACGGTGCTGCTGATCATCTTTCTGCTGCTGTTCCAGCTCTATCGCAGCACCCGTGAAGCCGCCCATGTTCTCCTCGCCGTGCCCTTCGCCCTCAGCGGCGGGGTGCTGCTGCAATACGCGCTCGGCTGGCATTTCAGCGTTGCCGTCTGGGTGGGCTACATCGCCCTCTTCGGCACCGCCATTCAGACTGCGGTGGTGATGGTGGTGTATCTCGAAGAGGCCGTGCAGAGAAAGCGGAAGGCGCTCGGCGACGCGTTCGCGCACAGCGACCTCATTGCCGCCATCAAAGAGGGCGCACGTCTCCGACTGCGGCCGAAGATCATGACCGTGGCCACCATCATCGCCAGCCTGCTGCCCCTCTTTTGGAGTCACCGCAGCGGCAGTGAAATCATGCAGCCCATCGCCACGCCCATCATCGGCGGGATGATCAGCAGCCTGGCGCACATCTTGATCCTCACGCCGGTGATTTTTCTCTGGCTGCGTGAGCGCGATCTGACAGCCAAGGCACGTCACTAGTCGAAAGCGGTTTCTCCATTACGTTTCCAAATCATGTCCCTCTGTCGTTCCGCCTTTGTTCTTCGTCAGCTCGTGGCGGCCTTTCTTTTTGCCGCCACTGCCTGCGCCTCCACGCTGCGACTCGACGTCAGCCTGACGGCGGGTGCTGACTCTCTGCTGCTCGATTCTCTCCGCTATTCCAATGCGGCAAGTGAGACCTTCTCCATCACACGCTGCAGTTTCCTCCTCAGCGGCTTCGCTTTGCAGAAGGCCGACGGCGCCTGGCTGGAGCTGCCGGGGCACATCGCCTGGCTGGACGCTGAACGCCGTCGTCTGGACACTGTGCTGCCCAATGTCCCCGCCGGAAAGTACCAGGCTCTGCGCTTCCATCTCGGTCTCGATCCCGCCACCAATGCCGCTGCACCCGCGCAGTATGCGCCCGATCATCCGCTCAATCCCAACTTGAATGGTCTGCACTGGAGCTGGCAGGGCGGCTATATCTTTCTTGCACTCGAAGGCAGCTTCCGCGCCAAAGGGCAGGCACCGGGAGGATTTTCCTACCATCTCGCACGCGATCCGAACCGCACCGCGCTGACCTTTACGGGTGACTTCGATCTCACTGCCGATGCCGGTGCCTCGTTCACCTTCGATCTGCCCATGTTGCTGGCCGGTCCAAAGCCTCTCTCCTTCGTCAAAGATGGTCTCTCCACGCACTCGCACGATGGTGATCCAGTGGTGGCTGCGCTCAAAGGCAATCTCCCTGCGGCTTTCACGCTGCAGCAAATTGCGAGCAGTATTCCCGCGATCGCACGGCCCTCGCCGATCAAGCCGCTCTACTTGCCGGTCAAGCACACGCCGTATCGTTTCACCATCAGCCGCTACTTTCCCATCCCGCCGCTGCCCCGGGACAATCCGCTGCTGGAAGAACGCGTGGCACTCGGCGAGCGTCTGTTCAACGACACCGCCTTCTCGCGCGACGGCACGCTCTCCTGTGCAAGCTGCCACACACGCGCCAATGCTTTCACGGATGCACGGCGTTTCAGCATCGGTGTCGAAGACCGCACCGGCACCCGCAATGGCATGCCGCTGTTCAATCTCGCCTGGAAGACGAGTTTCTTCTGGGATGGCCGAGCGCCTTCGCTGCGCGCCCAAGCTCTGATGCCCGTGCAAGATCATCTCGAAATGGATGAGAAACTGGAGAACGTGGTGGCCAAGTTGGAGAAGACCTCCAAGGCCGATTTCGCTCGTGCTTTTGACAGTGATGCGATCACGCCGGAACGCATCGGGCTCGCCATTGAGAACTACCTGCTCACGCTCACTTCTTTCGACTCCAAATTCGACCGCAGCCTACAAGGAAAGGAGCAGCTCACCGAGGAGGAAAAACGCGGCTTCGAACTCTTCATGACCGAATACGAGCCACGCATGGGGCAGCGCGGCGCCGACTGCTTCCACTGCCATGGCGGGCCGCTCTTCACCGACCATCAGTTTCACAACAACGGCCTCAGCCCCGTGGAGTCAGACACCGGCCGCCAGCGCGTGACGCAGAACGACCGGGATCTGTACAAGTTCTCCACGCCCAGCCTGCGCAATATCGCTCTCACGGCACCCTACATGCATGATGGCCGCTTTCAGACACTTGAAGAAGTCATCGCCCATTACGATCACAATCTCCGCCGCACGGACACGCTGGACCCCAACCTTGCCAAACATCCGTCCACCGGCATCCGCCTGAGCGCGGCGGACAAAGCCGCGCTCGTCGCGTTTTTGAAGACGCTGACGGATGAGAAATTCACGAAGTAGTCCTTCTAACGGGCCACTGTCCACGGCAGCCAGTAGGCCTGCACCATCACCAGCACGCCCATGAGAATGGCCAGCGCGATGCTGTGCCAGAAGACACTGCGCAAAACGGTGCCCGCGTCCGGACTGTCTGGCTGACCACCTGTGGCCACAGAGGCGACGACGATGCTTTGTGCATCGATCATCTTGCCCATGACTCCGCCGGAGCTGTTGGACGCGACCATCAGCGACGGTGACAGATGCAACTGCTGCGCGGTGACCTGCTGGAGATTGCCGAAGAGCACGTTTGAAGATGTGTCGCTGCCTGTCAGCGCGACGCCGAGCCAGCCGATGAGTGGCGAGAAGAATGGGAACAGAATCCCCGTGCCGGCCAGCATGAGGCCCATCGTGGTGTCGGTGCCGGAGAAACGTGTGGTATAGCCGAGCGCGAGCATGAGCGAGATGGTGAGCATGGAGGTGCGGACACGCCACAGGCAGCGCAGATAAATTCCAACGAGAGATGCAAGACTCCTGCCGAGGAGCATTCCGGCGGTGAGGCCCGCCAGCAGCAGCGCGGTGCCTGTGGCGGAAAGGTAGTTGAAGGTGAAGTTCGCTTTTTCAGGCTCGGGGTTCTTCACGACCGGCGGCATTTTCTGCACGGCGAGGTGCAGCGGTGCGATCGGAATGATTGGTGCCTGCCAGGTGCTGACTGCCTTGGTGCCGGGTTTATAACCATTGAGCATCTCCTTGGCAAAGGGTGTGGTCCAGACTCCCACGAACAAGGAGAGTGCCACCCATGGAATCCAGGCGCGGAAGGGACGTTCGATTTTCTCCTGTGTGCCCTTCTTCTCTTCAGCGCTACGCGGTTTCCAGAAGCGCAGCAGGATCACCATCGAAGCGAGTGAGACGAGACCTGCGGCGATGTCCACGAGCCAAGGGCCATGGAAATTTGAAACCAAAAACTGCACCAATCCAAAACTGCCGCCACAGACCAGACATGCGGGCCAGACTTCGACCATGCCACGCCAGCCGACCTGTGCCGTGACCAGCCAGAACGGCACGATGAAGGAGAAGATGGTGAGATGAAGTCCCACGATGGAGCTCAGCACATGCACATCCTGCCCGGTGACATCCGCAAGGGTCGTGAGCGGAATGCCGAGCGAGCCAAACGCCACCGGCGCTGTGTTGCCGATGAGTGCGAGCTTCGCCGATTCGAGCGGTTTGAAACCAAGGCCAATCAGCATCGCTCCCGTGATGGCCACCGGCGCGCCGAATCCCGCGCAGCCTTCAATGAACGCGCCAAAGGCAAAGGCGATCAGCAGCGCCTGAATGCGTCGATCCCCCGCCAGCCCTGCAATCTGCTTTTTCAAGGACTCAAACTGTCCGGTCTCAACGGAGATCTGATAGATGAAGATCGCGTTCAGCACGATCCACCCGATAGGAAACAAGCCGAACACCGCGCCGAGGCCGCTCGCTGTGAGTGCAAGCTGGGCCGGCATGTGAAACACCGTGACCGCAATGACCAGCGCCACCACCAGCCCGGCTAATGCTGCGATATGTGCCCTCACATGCCAAAAGGCCAGCAGACCCAGCAGCACCACCACGGGTATGGCCGCGACGCAGGAGGAGAGAACAAGATTGCCGAGAGGATCGTAGTTTTGGGACCAGGTCATGGAGTTTGGGAGTGTGCATCACGGAGAATCTGCATCGTATGTTTCACTTCGATGCTCGATCCGAGTTTTTTCAAATGCATCTGCAACTGTGTCAGACAGCCAATGTTGCCGCTCACCACGACCTCCGCTCCGGTGGCGATGACGGCCTTTGCCTTCTGCTCCCCGAGCGATGAAGCGATCTCCGGCTGATCCATATTGTAGCTGCCCGCGCTGCCGCAGCAGACATGCGCGTCGGTGATTTCGAGGAGTGTCAGACCGGGAATGGCTTTCAGCAGATCACGTGGCTGCCTGCGCACGTTTTGTGCGTTCGCCAGATGGCAGGCATCGTGATAGGCGGCTTTGAGCGGCGTATCCTGCAAAGGTTCACGCAGCCCGAGCTTCATCAGATACACACTCACATCCATGACACGATGCCGGAATGACTCCGCGCGTGCTTCATCTGCTGTGCCTCGTAGAACGAGGTGATATTCATGCATGGCTGAACCGCAGCCGGCGGCGTTCGTCAGAATGGCATCCACATCGGCTGGAAAAACAGCCAAGTTTCGCCGTGCAAACGCCCGCGCTGCCTCAAGATCTCCGGTGTGCCATGCCAGGCCTCCGCAACATCCTTGGGAGTGAGGAATAACGACCTCCACGCCGTTGCGCGTCAGCACTTCAATCGTCGCCCTGTTGATGTCAGGATCCAGCACTTGCTGCGCGCAGCCAATAAGCAGTGCCACACGTCCGCGCTTCTCGCCCTTCGCTGAATAGATTGACTTCAATGATTGCGCCGCAGGCAGAGTCTCCGGCACCAGCTCCAGCATGGACTGCCATCGCTTTGGCAAAACTGCCTTTGCCACACGACCGAGTCGCATCGCGAGGCGGAACCGCATCGGATATGGAATCGTCTGCGCTGTGACGAAACGCCGCAACCGTTCAGCGATGCCGCGTTTGAACTTCGATTGCGCCAGCGCACGAAATGGGCTGATCAAATCACGATACGGCACGCCGCTCGGGCAGGCGGGCTCACAGGCGAGGCAACCCAGGCAGCGATCCACATGCGGCTGCGCAGCCTCGAAGCTCATTGTGCCTTCGAGCACCTCCTTCATCAGCACGATGCGCCCGCGCGGCGTGTCCATCTCCTGCCCCAGTTCGCGATACGTCGGACATGCCGCCAGACAAAAGCCGCAATGCACGCAGGCCGAAACAGCCTTCGCCATCGGTTCGCCCAGCGGGCCGAGTTTTTCAGTTGGAATGGCGTGGAGCATCAGTCGTCGAGAGTTGGGAAACGCTGCTGCGGATCGAGTGCGTGCTTCACGGCGGCCTCGATGGCAAAGCGTGGCCTGCCGCCGATCCACAACGGCGCATCACCGCGCAGCGTCATGCCACGAGCGGGAAGTGTGTGAGAAAAAGCCATGCTGCCGCCGCAGCTCACATGCGCGGCTTTGAAATTGCTGATTTGATCCGGCGTGATGTCCGTCTTGTAACTCCAGGGTGTTTCACGGATTTCATCCCAGATCGTGTTGTCGATGATCTGACCGCCGATCTCCCGCGCGAGAACTTCCAATGCTGCTCCAGGCCCTCCAAGCTTCACGAGCAGGGTTTCGCCACCGGGCAGCACATCCAACGCGGCGGCTTCGAAGCGTGAATTGGCGATGCGGGCAATTGTTTCGGCCGAATATGGCAGGGACAGCGTGAGCGTTGTTGAGGGTTTCGGAAAGACCTTGAAGGTCACTTCGCCGATCACGCCAAAACGTCCGAGGCTGCCGACCAGAAATTTCGGCACATCGAAGCCAGCTGCGTTTTTGACCACCTTGCCGCCGAGGCGCAGCAGACGGCCCATGCCATCGATGAAGCGAACGCCAAGGATGAAATCACGCACGCCGCCGAAGCGAAAACGGCCCGGCCCGCTCAAGCCTGAAGCCACAACTCCGCCGATGGTGCTGCCAGCTTCGACGAGCAAGGGATCAAACGGAAGATACTGCCCCTTCTCCGCCAGCGCCGCGATGATCTCTCGCACAGGTGTGCCTGCGAGCGCGGTGAAGGTGAACTCGCTCGGATCATACTCGGTGATGCCACGCAGCTGACGTGTTGAGATTTTCACCGCATCCACCGCCGAAAGCCGCGGCTTGGTCTCCGCGCCAACAGCGATGACGCGCGGTGCGGAAAGCACGGCGTCGCGCATTTCGGTGAGTGTGGCAGGAGAGATCATTCGCGTGAAATGAGGCCGGCCTTCTCCAGCGGGTGCAGACCGACGTGCGACAAAGCGGGCGCTTCTTTGCCGGGAAACATCTTGCCGGGATTCGAGATGCCCAGCGGATCAAAGGCGGCGCGCAGACGCTGCATGCAGTCGATCTCGTCGGGTGTGAACATGTCTCCAAGGAAATCGCGTTTCTCGACGCCGATGCCGTGTTCGCCGGTGATTGAGCCGCCCATCTCGACACACATTTTCAGGATGCGGCCCGCGAGTTCTTCCGAGCGCTGCAGAGCCCCTGCTTCACGGCCGTCAAAGAGGATGAGCGGATGCAGATTGCCATCGCCTGCATGGAAGACATTCGCGACGCGGATGTTTGTTTCGCGGGACATCTCGGCGATGCGACGCAGGGCTTCGCCGAGTTTGCGGCGCGGCACCACGCCATCCTGCACAATGAAATCCGGCGAGAGTCGGCCCACGGCGCTGAATGCGCTCTTGCGGCCCTTCCAGATGGCCATGCGTTCGTCGGCATCACGCGCCGGACGCATTTCAACGGGCGCACTTGCTGCGAGAATGGCATCGAGCCGTTCACGTTCGATGGTCACGACCTCGCGCGGACCTTCCAGCTCGACGATGAGCACCGCCTCGCATCCCGGCGGATATTCCGCATGCACCGCTGCGACAGCGGCCTCCAGCGCGAGCGCGTCCATGATCTCGATGGCACCCGGCAGCAAACCGCTGGCGATCACGGCGGAAACGGCATCGCCTGCCTGTTCGAGGGTGCGATAACCGGCCAGCACCGTATGAAAGCACTCGGCCTTGGGCAGCAGTTGCAGCGTGATTTCCAAAGCAATGCCGAAGAGTCCTTCGTTGCCCACAAACAGCCCACACCAGTCTGGGCCGAGGCGTTCACGACTGCCACCGCCCCATTCGACGACTTCGCCCGTGGCGAGCACGGCCTTGATGCCGAGCACATGATTCGAGGTCATGCCATATTTGAGGCAATGCGCGCCACCGGAATTGAAGGCCACATTGCCACCGATGGTGCAGATGGTTTGTGATGACGGGTCTGGCGCATAATGAAGCCCAAACGGTGCCGCAGCGGTGGTGACCTGGGTGTTGATCACGCCCGGCTGCACCACGGCGATGCGCTGCAACGGATCGAGCTTCAGGATGCGGTTCAGCCGGTTCAAGGCGATCACGATGCCATCCGCAATGGGCAGCGACCCGCCCGACAAACTGGTGCCGCTGCCACGGGCGACAAAGGGCAGATGCAACTCATGGCACAGCCGCACGATGGCGATGACCTCATCCGCCGTCTCCGGCATTACGACCGCCAGTGGTCGTGTATGAAACGCGGTGAGGGCATCGCTCTCATACGCCGCCAGCTCGACGGGCCGCACGAGCAGACGCCCGGGTGGCAGCAGCTCGGCGAGACGTTCGAGCGCGGCGGACATGGGCGGAGATTATTTCAGCACTTCACGCAGCGCGGTGAGCACGAGATCGACGTTTCGCACCGTCGAGCCATGACCCATGAGGCCGATGCGCCAGGCCTTGCCGGCCATCACGCCGAGTCCTGAACCGATCTCAATGCCATACTCTTCGAGCAAACGTTTGCGCGTGCCGGCATCATCCGCTCCAGCGGGAATGCTGATGCAGTTGAGCGAATGCAGCGAGCGTTTCGGAATGTAGCTGATGCCCATGGCCTCCAGACCGGCGCGCAGGCGCAGATGCATCTTTTCATGCCGGGCGATGCGAGCCTCCAGACCTTCCTCCAGCACGATGTTCAGCGCTTCATGCAGCGCGTAGGTCATGTTGATCGGCGCGGTGTGGTGGTACACACGTCCACCTCCGCCGCCGGTGTAGTACTTGCGCAGCATCGAGACATCGAGATACCAGGACTGCACCTTCGTTTTGCGCGCATCCATGATGGCGAGGGCGCGATCGCCAAAGCTGACGGGTGCAAGGCCGGGCGGGCAGCTCAGACACTTCTGCGTGCCGCTGTAGATCGCATCAATGCCCCATTCATCCACCTTCAATTCATGACCGCCAAGGCTGGTGACGGCATCGACTATAAGCAGTGCACCTTTGCTGTGTACCAGGTCAGCAAAACCTTCGAGCGGCTGATGCGCGCCGGTGCTGGTCTCGGCATGCACGATGCCTACGAGCTTCGTTTTCGGATGCTGATCAAGCGCGGCAGCGATCTGATCGAGTGCGATGACATCGCCCCACGCAGCTTCAACCGCATGCACCGTGGCACCGCAGCGCCCCATGACGTCCTTCATGCGTCCGCCAAAGACACCGTTCACGCAGACGATCACTTCATCACCAGGTTCGATGAGATTCGTGGCGATGCATTCCATCCCTGCCATGCCGGTGCCGCTGACGGGAAAGGTCAGCGCATTCTTCGTGCGAAACACCTGGCGCAACATCTCGCAGACTTCGTCCATGATTGTGAGGTACTGCGGATCCAGATGGCCGAGCGTCGGAGCACCGATGGCGCGCAGCACGCGTGAAGGGACAGGACTGGGGCCGGGGCCGAGAAGGATGCGTTCAGCAGGGAATTGAGTGTTCATGGGTGGGGAGTTTGTGAGTATGAAAGAAAGCCGGTTGTTTTGTCCACTGTGATCTTGTGGCGAGAATTGGAATTACGGTTCGGTGGTGATCAACGAGGCGCAGACCAACTCTGGACCATTGTGGATGAAAATGTGGCCGTTGGCATAGGCGGGCGGCGGCCAGATGAGCTTGTGACCGCCAAAGGGCTGGACGGGATCGACCACATGCACACGGCTCAGTTCCTGATAGCCCTCACGAGTGAGACGGGCGCGGATGAGATTGCCCTGATCAGTGAAGATGAGCACGGAATCACCATTGGGCGTGAGATGAATCGTCGCCCCCTGGCCTTTGCCAGTCACTTGATCGGTGTCCCAGAGGGTTTTGCCATCGCTCGCATCGAGACACACCAGATGTCCGTTCGTTTTGCCGGAGCAGACAAAGCCGTCTTGCAGCAGGGAAATCGAGCAGGCGCTCAGCACCACCTTGGTGGGAGAGCGGCTCTCCGGCCAGAGCACCGTGGCGGCGGGCTTGGCGGCATCAAGCTGAAACAGCAGTCCGCTGATCAGCAGCTTGTCGCCACGCTGCATGGGCGTGGCGGAGCCGTATTGGTTGGTGGTGTCGATGTCTTCACGCCACCAGGTCTTCCCACTGGTGGGATCAAGCGACGTCACGGCTTTTGGCGTCCAGACGATCAACTGGCGCTGGCCGCCCGCGCTGATCACCAGCGGTGAGGCGTAGGTCCACGGATCATCGAGAGCACGCCAGACTTCCTTTCCGGTGTCCATGTCGAATGCCACCACGGTGGCACCGCTGTCCGCACCAATGGGCAGGATGAGCAGGCTGCCCTCAATGAGCGGCGAGGGTGTGGTGCCGGTGAACTCCTTCGTGCCGAAGTCCTTCATCAGGTTCCGGTGCCACAGCACGGCACCTTTGATCGCATCCAGGCAGAACATATCTCCCATCTGCCCGAGTGTGAAGATTTTACCGCCCTTCAGGATCGGCGTCGCATTGGGGCCGCTGTTCTGTTTGGGATCAAAGGCCCAGTCGGGATAGGTCACGTCATAAGCATGCTGCCACAGCTCCCTGCCGGTCATTGCATCCAGACAGCGCAGGCACTCGCGCGCCTTCGGCTTCTGCAGTTCGGAGCCGATAAGGTACACCCGGCCGTCTGCGATCACCGGACTCGAGAGGCCATTGCCCACACTGGACTGCCAGGTGGTTTTGAGTCCCTCCTTGGGAAAGGTCTGCATGATGCCAATCTCGTTCCAGACCGCATCACGGTTCACGCCGCGAAACTGCGGCCAGTCGTCCGCATGAGCGGCAAGCGCGACTCCGGTCAGCAGCAGCAGCGCGCCGTGCTTCATGGTGTTTTGAGGTTCGCGTCCAAATGCAGGTGAAACCAGTCCGACGCGAGCTTGGTGGCCTCCTCAAACTTCTCCTTGTACACGCCGTAGTGACCGATGTCCTTGAGTTCATGGTACTCGCTCTTCACGAAGTTTTTTTGCAATGCTTGAAAAGCACGCAGGCCGTTTTCAGCGTTGCTCATGAGCTCCTCCTTCTCCGCCACGATGATCATCGTCGGCGCAGTGATTTTTGAGGCAGCTTCGACGGGATTGTAGCCGATGCCCTTGGCCGGATTGGCGCGCATCTGCGGATACGCGGCCATCTTGCCGCCCAGCTTGCCGGTTTCGATGGGCACGGGTTCCGTCTCGCCACGCGCCTGCTTCACCGCGAGGTCATTGGCGTATTTCAATGCCGCCGGCGGACGCCCACCACCCATGCCGGGAACCTGCGAAACGACACACTTCACGCGCGGATCATTGCCCGCGACCCACACCACCAGCCCACCGCCATAGCTGGTGCCAAACAGGCCGATGCGCTCCGCGTCCACACAGGGTTCGCCCATGAGAAAGCTGATCGCGCAGCGGATGTCGAGGGTTTGATCCGCCATGTCCATCTGCCAGCGCACCGGTTTGGCCTTCACTGTGACCGTTCCATCAGCATCCGCTTTCGGCATCGGTTCGGGCAGCGTGAGCTTGCAGTCACTCTCTCCCCAGCCGCGATAATCAAAGGCAAGCACCACGAAGCCCTCCTTCACAAAGCGGTTCGCATAGAGCGCCCCGTTGCCCTTCTTCACGCCTGCGGTGCCTGCACAAAACAACACCGTGGCACGCTTCTCCCCCTCTTTTAGATCACTCGGCAGATACAAATCTCCCGCCATGCGTGTGCCGTCGCTCCAGATGGTGACATGGCGTATATTGGCCTCCGGTTGCTGCGCGGAGAGCAGCGTGGTGCAGGCGGAGATCAGAAAGGCAAGGTGGGTTGCTCTCATGCGATGGTTGGTTGCAATGGCTGGTGCATTGAACGTCCCTTTCGCCACGAGCTATCAGTCACTCAGTCCACAAAGCTGAATTCATTGAGGTTCAAAATCACGCGGCAGGTGTTCTCCAGACCTTCGCGCTGCGCGTATTCGAAGAGTGGTTTGATTTCCTCCGGAGTAGGATTGCGTGAGAGCGCCAGTGCAAAAGCGTGCCGTGTCTGGGCTTCCAGTCCCTGCGTTTCCTGCGTCACACGCTCGGCAAAATGCTTCGCCATGGCGACAACAAGACCGTTGTTCATCATGGCGAGGGCTTGCAGCGGACTGAGCGACTCGTTGCGTTTCTCCACCCGCATGGAGGGATCCGCACAATCGAGCGTGGTCATAAAGGGCTGCTGCTGCGAACGCACGATGAAGCGGTAGATGCTGCGCCGCCATGACTTCGGGTCTTCGGGATCATGCAACTGATACTCGTAATGCGGACTGTGCTGCGGCTTCTCAATGACAAAGTCCTGAAAACTCGGACCGCCCATGGTGAGGTCCAGCTTGCCGCTCACGGCGAGGATGGAATCACGAATCGACTCCGCATCAAGCTTGCGGCGGTTTTGGTGGGAGAGAAAAACATTGTTCGCATCCGCGGGCTCCGCTTTGTCTGACGACTGCCGGTACGTTGCACTCATCACGATGAGTTTGTGCAGGCGCTTCAAGCTGCCGCCGAAATCATCACGGAATGTAACAGCCAGCCAGTCGAGCAGTTCAGGATGGCTCGGCCTGCCGCCCATGCGGCCAAAGTCATTCGCAGTATCGACCAGACCACGGCCAAAATGATGCTGCCACACGCGATTCACGATACTGCGCCAAGTAAGCACGTTGTTCTTGTCGGTGATCCATCGGGCCAAGGCGGCACGCCGGGCGGATTCACCCTCACCAGAGAGTTGATACATATCATGGAAAGCTGCGCTGAGCGCTACGATGCTCTGCGGCCCCACTTCCTTCGCAGGTTGTTTGATGTCGCCACGCTTGAGCACCTGAATGATACGTGGCTTCCCGCCTTCGTTGCCCGTTCCTCGGAAGGTCCCCGTGCCCGTGTGAATGGCTCCTGCATACACCTTGCCCGGCTTAGGCAGTTTGGCGATCTCGGCATCAATGAAGGCGCGCTGCTTGCGGGCATCGGTGAGTTGCTGGCGCGTCGCAGCATCGGCCTGCGCGAGCATGAGTGCATCACGCTCTTTGATGAGCCGCTGTTTGTCCTCCTGGGTGCGTGCTTCAGGTGCTATGCCATCGGTGAGGTTTTCTTTCTGCCAGCGTGGCGCGGCTTCGATGCTGTCGAGAGCGGTCACAGGCCGGCCGGCGGCGAGGTTCGGACCGTTTTTTTCCGCAAAGACCTCCATCTCGGCCAGTGCAAAAATGTAGTCGTGCTTGCGTTCCGCGAGCTTCACCGCCGTGACGCGCACGTATCGGCCAGTGGCACCATCATCACCCGCCGTGCCCGTTTCAAACGGGGTGAGGCCGGGGTTTTTAAAGTCGTTCATGAAGGTGGCGTCGTGCTTGCGCCAGATGAGCGTCACACCGGTTTTAAAGGTGGGGTCATCGCTTGCCTCGACCTTGAAACGCACCGGGAAACCGAAGCCACCGCCAATGCCGCCAAAGTCATCGTAGCAGGGCTTCAACACGATGCGCTGGATCTCCACGCTCTTGCCGAGATCGACCTGCACCCACTTCACCGTGTTTTGATCCATCGCGATGGCACTGTGATAGCCAAAGTCGGGCTTCACATTGGGATTGGTGCTGGAGGCCTTGTCAGCAGCACCGTCGATGCGTTTGCTGAGTGCGGTGTAAGCATCCCCCGCTTTCTTTTTCAGCGGTTCTTCCAGCGCCGCGATGCTGGCTGCGATTTTCTGGCGCTGCTGGTCCAAACCCATGAACCGCTGCATCGAAGCATCGTCGGAGTAGTAGTTCACGTCCGTGCGGTCGATGGCGGCAAAAACCGCCTGCAGCGAATAATAGTCCTCCTGCGAGATGGGGTCGAATTTGTGGTAGTGGCATTGTGCGCAGCCGACGGTGAGCGAGCAAAACGCACCCATCGTGTTTTGCACCATGTCATCGCGGTCGAGATGCCGTGCGATTTTGCCATCCAGCTTCGATTCCGGCACTTCAGCGTGGCCGATGAGATCCCAGGGCCCGGCGGAGATGAACCCAAGCGCCGTGACGCCGTCCGTGGTGCCGGGATGCAGGACATCCCCCGCGATCTGTTCTTCAATGAAACGCGCATAGGGCTTGTCCGTGTTCAGCGCACGGATGACGTAGTCGCGATACGGCCAGGCGTTCATGCGCGGCTTGTCCTTGTCATAGCCGTGCGTTTCCCCGTAGTGCACCAAGTCCAGCCAGTGTCGCGCCCAGCGTTCTCCATAGCGCGGTGAGGCCAGCAGATCATCCACCAGTTTTTCATACGGCAGCGCTGCATAGCGTTCGACATCCGCTGGAGAAGGCGGCAGGCCGGTGAGATCAAAATACAGCCTGCGGATCAGTGTGTGAGGATCGGCCTGTGGTGCGGGTTTGAGGCCATGCTCCGTGAGCTTCGAGCGGATGAAGTCATCGATGCCTCCCTCCTTTTTCACCAAGGGCTTGAAGCTCCACCAGTCGAGCCGGTCCTCCACCTTGGTCACGTCCACGCCCTCCGGCCAAACGGCCCCTTCATCGATCCAGCGTTTGATCACATCGATTTCCGAACTGCTGAGTTTTGTCTTCGGCGGCATCGCGATCTTTTCATCCGCACCGCTCACGAATCGAAACAATGGGCTTTCGCCGCTCTTGCCCGGAACAATGTTCGGCGCGTGATCTTCGCCACCCGTCAGGGCGGTGGTCTTGATGTCGAGCCGGTAATCGTTCTTCTGCTTTTTCGCGCCATGGCATTCATAGCAGTGCTTTTCGAAAATGGGCCTTACTTCACGGACAAAATCGACCGCCAAGGCAGGAGCGGCCACGACCATGAAGATGAGAGCATAAGAGCGCATGTGCAGGATATACGGTGCGCGCGGCAGCTTTTCATGCCACGCGAGAGCGGGACAGTCACACCAACCCCTCCTTGAGCGCCTTGGCCACGGCTCCCGTACGTGTGTTCACTTCCAGCTTTTCATAGATGCGGCGCAGATAAGTGTCCACGGTGTGGACGCTGAGCGTGAGCTTGTCGGCGATTTCCTTTTTGATCAGGCCGGTGGTCATGAGCTGGAGAATTTCTTTTTCGCGCTCGCTGAGGCCGTAGTCGTTCTGCTTCGGGGCCAGCTTGGAAAACATCTCAAGAACGCGGCGGGCGATGCGCGGATTCATCGGCGATCCGCCGGCCAGCGCATCCCGCACCGCCTGGGTGATGTCGGCACCACTGCCGGTCTTTAGAAGATACCCAGCAGCCCCGGCGCAGACGGCCTGGAAGACTTTGTCATCGTCCTCGAAGACGGTGAGGATGACGACAAGGGTTTTGGGAGAGCGTTCTTTGATCAGGCGAATGCCGTCGATACCGCTCATGCCGGGCAGGCCGACGTCGAGGAGGATCAAATCGGGCACATCTGGTTTGGCGAGTGCCGTGAACATTTTTTCGCAGGAGTCGAAGTCGTGCGTGCATTGCAAGTCCGACTCGGTGTTCAGAAGACGCACGAGAGTGCGCCGGAAGGAAGCATGGTCTTCGACGATCCAGAGCGTGTTCATGAGAAATCGGCCTCCAAGGTGATACGGGTGCCGTTGCCGGGCTTGCTGGTGATCTGCAAAGAGCCACCGATCACGCTTGCTCGGTGCTGGAGATTGGCGAGGCCGTTGCCAGCGGTGATGACGGCGACATCAAAGCCGCAGCCGTTGTCTTCGATGTGGAGATGGAAGTGTTTTGCTTTCCAGTGCACCTCGATGAGCACCTGTGCAGCATGGGCGTGACGGGTGATGTTGTGTGCGGCTTCGCGAAAGAGGAGGAAGACCTGGCGATGGAATTCGAGCGAGGCCGTGGCGGGCTCGCTGCTGCTCGGTGCCTCCATTCGCCAGTTGATGCCTTTAAGCAACGCATCTGCACTTTGGCGCATGGCTTCGACGAGGCTGGTCAGGGGTGGGGCATCACCCTCGCGGACGAGCCAGATGATGCCGCGCATGGACTCGGCGGCTTCACCGGCGAGGCGATGGATTTCTTCGAGGGAATCGGCTGCGGAACCATCGCGCAGGGCCAGTTCGGACATGAGGCGGATGCTGCCGAGGTGGCTGCCTATTTCGTCGTGGAGATCTCGGGAAATGCGGTGACGCAGGGATTCGATTTCGCGACGGCGGGAGCTGCGGGAACGCAATACCAGGAGCGAGGCGATGACGATGGCGAGGCAAAACACAGCGCCCGCGAGCCATGCGGCGCGAGTTTGTGCCATTGCTTGCGCGGTAGTGCGCTGAGCTTCCAAAGCCGCGAGTTCGTCGGTGATCTGGCGGCGTTGAGAGAGATCTGCCAGCCATGAGGCTTCATCGAGAAGAAGGCCGGAGCTGCTGCGGCCGTCGATCAGGCCTGCGCGGCTCCAGGAGGGGGTGATGGTGTCGTCGGAACTTGAGATGACAGACTCACGGGCGATGTTCTTTCCGGCGTCAAAGGCCTGCAATTCTGCGAGGGCATACACAAAGTCGCCACTGCGTTCCCAGAGTTGCGTGGCGGTGCAACGGATGGTCTGAGCGTGGAGGCCGGGGGTGGGAAAGGCCACGGGGGTATCGCCGGGGTTGCTGAAGTCGGTGGTGGTGCTGTCGAAGATGGTGCGGCCATCGGCCTCCACTTTGAAGCGGCGTGGGAAACCGAAGCCGAAGCGCTCGGGGTAGTTGCGGGGGTGGGCGGGAATGAGGCGGATCTCATCTATGGATCGTGCGGCGCCCAGATCGGCCTGCACCCATTTGGTGGCACCGGCGGTGGTGGAGATGCCGCTGTGCCAGCCGTTGCCGTTTATTTCGTCCGGATGCACTGGGAGACCGAGTGCGTAGGCGCCATCGACGAGATGGCGTGGGGACCAGGTGGGGAGGGTTTCGACGGAATTGGGTGCCAGGACCTGGGCGTGAAGGGCCACGTTGCGGCCGTGGCTGAAGACGAGGAGTTCGCCGAGGCAGAAGATGTGGCGCTGGGTTTGGTGGGGCTGGGCGGCGAGTTTGGTGGCGGTGAAGCGGATGTGGCGGGCTTTGATGCCTTTTGCCGAGACGCACCAGGGTGCAAGGGATGGAAGGGCGTCGGCGGACGTTTGATCCAGCAGTGTGTCGGATTCCGCAAAAAGAGGGTCGTTTGAGGCGTCGATGCGGAAGCGGCGGGGGAAGCCGTAGGCTTCGGCCACGCCGAGCATGGCGGGGATGACGACGACGGCATCCAGCAGGTATTCGGCACCGAGGTCGATCTGGACCCAGCGGACGGAATCGGCATGGGGTGCGAGGCCGCTGTGGAATCCGGCGTGCTCCTGAGGCTGAGGTGCGGGAAGAGCGGGAAGCTTTGCGAGCTGCGTGTGCAGTTCGTGCTCGCGATGGTCCAGAGTGGAGAGCTGTGGGTTCAGCCACGTCCATGAGATTGACGCGAAGATGAGCAGGGCTGGTTTCAAATGGGGAACCATTCCTGACAATGGGACGAGTGCAACCCACGCGAAGGCGGGACAGGGGAGCTCAGAGCATTTTGAACTTTTTAGCGAGCCAGCAGCCCATGCTGACGAAGAGTGCAGGTCGTCCCCTCACCCCGGCCCTCTTCCCCGAAGAAAAATGATTGTTGTTGTCGTGTGCCAGGGGCGGGGAGAGGGAGAGGGAGAACCGATTTGGCTGCCCTAGACTCATCGGACACAAAAATATTTCACATGCTTTAGGTCAGACCGGTGAGCGTGCCGGTGCTGGAGCCGAAGTTGTTGGACTCGACGCCGAGGCGTTGGAGGAGGGAGACGAAGAGATTGCTGAGGGGGAGGTTGTTGTCGCGTTTGAAGGCGAGGTGCTGGCCGTGTTTGAAGCCGCCGCCGGCGAGGAGGATGGGGAGGTTGTAATTGTCGTGGGTGTTGGCGTCGCCCATGTTGCTGCCGAAGAGGACCATGGTGCGGTCGAGGAGGCGTGACTCGTCTTCGCGTTTTGCGGCGAGGGATTGAATGAGTTTTTTGTAGAGGCGCATTTGTTCGCGATCGGCTTCGGCGAGCTGGCGTACTTTTTCCTCTGACTGACCGTGATGGCTGAGGCCGTGGTAGCCCTCGGTGGTGTTTTCGTTGCCGTGGAGATGGAAGGCGGGGGTGGCAAAGGCATCGACCATGAGGGTGACGATGCGCGTGGAGTCGGACTCGAAGGCGAGCTGTGCCATGGAGAGCATGAGATCGAATTTTTCGAAGATGAGCTTCTTGTCTTGAATGTCTTTGGGCTCGGGCTGGGTGGCGACGGGTTTGGGCTTGAGTTCCCATTCGCGGGCGGTGAGGAGGCGTTCTTCGACTTCGCGGACGGAGGTGAGGTATTGATCCAAGCGTGCGCGGTCGGTGCTGCCGAGGTCGCGGCTGAGGCGCTTGGTTTGATCCATGAGGGTGTCGAGGATGCTGCCTCGCTCGTCGAGCTGCTGGAGTTGTTTTTTTACTGCGGCGGGATCGCCTTGGACGAACATGCGGCGGAAGAGGGCGGGGGCGCTGTCTTCTGCGGGAAGGAGGACGCCGTCGCGGGTCCAGGAAAGGCTGCGGTTGGCTTTGTCGATGTTGACGCCGAGGTTGAGTGTCGGATAGCGGGTTTGCTGGCCGAGCTTTTCGGCGATGTATTGATCGAGGGAGATTTGATTGCGGAAGCCGCTCTTGGTGGGGCCGCGTGCGGCGGTGAGGAAGCAGTTCTCTGCGCTGTGGCCGCCGTTGACGTCGGGGTGGGACATGCCGCTGAAGAGGGTGAACTCGTTGCGGACGTCGGCGAGGGGGGCGAGGGTAGGAGAGAGTTCGTAGTCGCGGCCGGTGTTTTTGGGGAAGAAGGGTTTGGGGAGGAAGCCGAGGTTGTTGGAGATGATGAGGAGGCGCTGGGGAGCTTTGGTCTGAGCGGCGCGACCGAACACCGGGCGGAGGCATTCCAACATTGGGAGTGCAAGTGTCACTCCGGCGCTGCGCAGGAAGCGGCGGCGGGAGAGAGGTTTGGCGATGTGAGGGGCGTTCATGAAGACTTTCAGACAATCAGATGGGGAGACAATCAGAAACAGAGGTCAGCGCTGGGTGAGAGACCATTGCTCGGGGTGGTTTTGCATGTTTATGAGCATGCCGATGATGTTGTCATATTCTGCGTAGATCGTTCGGGTGACCTCGGCTTTTGCATAGCCGCATTCGACGGCGAATTGCAGCCATGTCTGCGTTTCCGCAGCTTCACCTTCGGCATCGTTGAGCTTGCTGACAAAAGAACCTGCATATCGCCGTTTGCGCCAGGCCTCTGTGATATTGGCAGCTACAGAGCGCGAAGATCGGCGCCCTTGATCGGTCAAAGAGTAACGCTCCTCAGGCGGAAATGTTTTGCTGAGACGAAACACTTCCATTGCCACAGCAAAAGCACGTTGATAAACATCCAAATCAGTGTGGCGCACCACCTTGCTTTTCCTCGTGTTTTGAGTGTCTTCCGGTTTCATCGTCTGGTTATCTCATTGTCTCATTGTCTCATTGTCTCATTGTCTGATTGTCCGATTGTCTTACTCTTTTCCATCCATCTGTCCGAGGAAGATGGGGCTTTGGATGAGGGCGTGGAGGAGATCGCGGATGGGGTAGTTGTCTTTGGCGCAGGTGTTGAGGAGAGATTCGATTTCGGGGCGGTCGGAGAAGCGGACGGGGGTGCCGGTGGAGTAGATGGTGAATTGATGGAGGAGATTGCGGGCGAGCTGACGGGGGTCGGCGGTGATGAGGGTTTTGAGGTCGTTGATGTTTTGGAAGGTGCGGCCGTCGAGAAGTTTGCCGGCGGAGTCGACGGGGGCGGCGACGGTGTAGCTGAAGCTGTGTCCGGCGCGGTCGATGCCGGTGATGCGTTCTCCTTCTTCCAACCCGCGATAGTGGGTGCGCCAGCCGCCGAGGATGTCGAAATTTTCGAGGGCGAGGCCGACGGGATCGAAGCGGGCGTGGCAGGCGGCGCAGGATTTGGATTTGGTGTGGAGGGCGAGGAGTTCGCGGATGGTTTTGGCACCGCGAATGTCGGGTTCCACGGCGGGGACGCTGGTGGGTGGGGGCGGTGGGGGCTGGCCGATGAGGCGTTCCATGACCCAGGCGCCGCGAACGACGGGTGAGGTGGTGGTGCCGTTGGCGCTGACTTTCAAAACAGCGGCCTGAGTGAGCAGGCCGCCGAGGGGGCTGTCCTTGGGCAGGGTGACCTTGCGCATGGCGGAGCCAGTGAGTGGTGGAAGCTGGTAGTGCTTGGCGAGGCGGTCGTTGGCGAAGACGAAGTCTGTTTTTACCAGCACGCTGGCGGGAAAATTTTCACGGATCATCGCGGTGAAGAAGGTGCGGGTCTCGCGCTCCATGCTTTCGACGAGGTATTCGTCGAAGCGGTACTCGGGGAAGAGGCGGATATCGGGATCGTCGCGGCGGACGTGGCGAAGATTGAGCCAGCAGTCGGTGAAATTTTTGACGAAGCGATCAAAGCCGGTGCTGGCGATGAGGCGTTCGGTTTCTGCACGGAGAACCTGGGGATCGCGCAGCTTTTTGTTTTGCGCGAGGTCCATGAGCTTTGCATCAGGACGTGAGTTGGTGAGGAAATGGGAGAGGCGGGAGGCGATGGCGAAATGGTCGTCTGCCTTCATGGGTTCGCGCACGTAGATGAAGTCGCCGGAGGCGAGGAAGGCTTTGTAGCCTGCAAGCATGGCATCCTTAAATGGCGCGTTTTTGGCGAGCTGGGTCTGGATGAGAGAGTCGAAGAGTTTCAGATCTTCTTCGGGCACGGGCTCGCGTGCGGCAAGTTTGACGAAGCGGCGCAGGAGGCGTTTCGCCTCTTGCTGAAGATCCTTGGGTTTGGGTTCCACACCGAGATCGTCAAAGAGAACGCGGTGAGATGGCGGAGGCCAGGTCTGAGATTCAATGGGGCCTTCGATTTCGAGCCACTGCACGGCGAGGCCGGGCTGACCGCCTTCTGGAAAAGGTGGGTAGCGGTAGGAGGGGGCGGAGCCGTTGGGGTTCATGGCCAGAGGCATGGGCTGGCCTAGCAGGCTATATTCGATGGCTTCACCTTCGCGGAGACGGACGGTGGTTTCATAGACGCGCTTTTCGGGCTGGATGTCGATGATGCCGCCGGAGTCGTGGACTTCGTTGATGATGTCCACGCCGGCGGGCTTGCGAGTGCGGAATGTCATCGGCAGGGGCTGCGTGGCCGGGGTGATCACGTAGCCGGGCTGCTGCAGCACAGCGCGCGCAGAGAAGCGCAGCTTGTAGTTGCCGGTGCGTTTGGCGGTGAAATGTTTGGGAGTGCCGAGGTAGGGCCAGCTGGCGGAACGGAAAAGGGCCATTTCGAGGGTTTCGTCTTTGGCAGCTTCCTGCTCGGTGGGTTCGTCTTTGCCTTTCTCTTTTTTCCCTCTGAATTCCACGGCCTTGTTGTCGCGAGTGAAGAACATGGCCTCGCGATTGCCAAAGGTGCCGGTGCCGGGGAAGAGATCGGTGCCGACGGCGCGATATTTGATCATCGGCGGTGGCGCGGCCTCGGTGGTCATGGCGGTGTGCAGTGCGGCCTCTGCAGCGTCTAGGTATGCGACGAGTTGCACGCGGGACATGTCGAGCATGTCGGTGGTTTTATTGAAGCGGTGGCCTTCGCGGTCTTCCGGGAGGATGTCGCGGATGTCGAGGTCGGGGAGTTGAAGGAGATCGCGCAGGTTTTGTTCGTACTCGTCGCGGTTGAGGCGACGCAGTGGGCCGCGACCATGGGCGAGGATGTCGGCGTGATCGGCGGCGGTGATGGAGGTGGACAGGGATTTGACGAGTTCGGCGCGCTCGGGTTTTGGGAGGTCTTCAGGCTTTGGTGGCATCTCGCCTTTTTCGACGCGGTCGTAGATGCGGATCCAGCGTTCGCGGGTGGAAGGATTGGTGAGATCAAAGGAGAGCGCGGTGAGATCGAGGCTGCCTTTGGTGTTGTCCTTGTCGTGGCATTCGATGCAGCTCTTGTCGATCTGGGGCGGTGCACTTTGCGCGTGGGCCAGAATGGAAAGAGCACTCAGGCTCAGGATGGAGATGAAGTGCTTCATGCTGCGAGGGCGCCTCCACGCAGGGCGGTGGTGGCCATGGCACCGGCTTTTTTCACCACTGCCGCGAGTTTGGTCATGCGGTCCTCACTTAGGCGCTGGCTGGGGCCGGTGATCCACAGGCTGGCCATGGCGTTTCCTTCGGCATCGAAGATGGGAGCGGCGAGGCAGTGGTGGCCTTCGAGGTGTTCACCCACGTCCGTGGCAAAGCCGGTGTTGCGGACATGACCGAGGCACTGGAGGAAATCTTTGCGGTTCGAAATGGTCCAGGGGTGGAAGCGTTCAAACTTCATGCCGGCGATGATTTCATCGCGCTCGGTTTCGGGCGTGAATGCGAGCATTGCTTTTCCGGGGCCGCTGGTGTGGAGGGGGAAGCGGGTGCCGCGTTCGACGTAGAATTTGATCATGGCGCGGCCGATGACGCGCTCGAGCACGATGCCCTCGGAGCCGCTGAGGATGCCGAGGTGGGCGGCTTCGCCGGTTTGATCGCTGAGCCAGCGCATGGCGGGGAGGGCGGCCTCGGCGAGGGGGACGTCATCGATGACGGGCTGGCAGAGTTTCAGCATGGCGGAGCCGACGCTGAAGCGTTTTTCGGCATCGCGCACGAGGTAGCCGTGGGAGACGAGGGACTGGGTGACGCGATAGACGAAGTTGACGGAGAGTTTTAACTCTGCGGCGATTTCGGAGAGTGTGAGGCCGTGGGGATGGCCGCCGAGGCAGTGGAGCACGGCGAGGGCACGGTCGAGACTGGGGGTGCTGAAGCCGGAGTCTTGGACGGGGGCTTTTGGTTTTGTCCTGGGCTGACGGCGGGGTGAGCGGGTGGCGGGCATTTTCTATATGCTAAAGTGGTTGCAGGGGTAGAAACGGGGTGGCAGGGGTGTTTCTTGCGGGCGGGTGAGGGGGATGACGTTGGAGGTTACAGGTCGGGGTGTTTGAATCTGTCAGATGGTGGCCGTTCAAACGCGCACAAGGATGTATCTAAAATGCACCTGGGGGATGGGGGGTGATCGGGTTGTGGGCGAATGGGGGCGTTTGTTTTTGGCAAAGGAATGGGGAGAGGGTTTGGTTTGATTGAGGTGTGGTGGGGCGATGATGAGAATGTGCGCTGGTATTTCGGCGGTGTGTGGGGCGAAGTGGGGCGGCAGAGACGTGCAACCGGGTCTGTTTCTCGGTGGGAGAAAAATGCGAAATGGGAGCGCGGGGTGTGTGCGGAGCGAATGCGTGGCGGCGCGGGTTGCAGACGCTGCTGGTGGGCTTGAGGTGTGGCGGAGTGCTCGGTTTGCTTCCCGGATGGTTGCCAATGGTACCAGGGTAGCCTCGCCAAAGCTCGGCAACCCTTCGCTGTGATATGTAACCCCTTTGGGGTTGATGTGGCGCGGAGCGGAGTGACGAAAGCAGCCCTGAGCGGGGATGCATCTGTGAACCACCAGCCACCTCCAACCGAGGGGCATTCATTCAGACCCATTTTCAACTGCTTATGGTATTATCATCCATGGGTTGCTGTGCCGAACCGGCCGGTTCTGGGAGGCTGAGCGATATGGACGTTGCCATGCGCTGGTGGACGGGCGGGCTGTCGCCACACCCATCCTACGACCGCGCATGCCGCTACCTATTTGAACTTCTTTATTTGAGAACAAGTCCAATTAAGATCCGCGGCTAAGCCTCACGGAAAGATCTACTTCTTGTCGGGGGAAAGCAGGATTTCGTCGAGGACGCGGCCGTCGGCGTTGGGGAGCTTGAGGGCCATGAGTTTGGCGATGGTGGGGGCGACGTCGAGGTTGGCCATGCGGTCGAGGAGGATGCCTTTTTTGATGCCGCGACCGCTAGCGATGAAGATGCCGTCGAGTTCGGGGTCGGTGTTGAGGTAGCCGTGGGTTCCGGCATAGTTGACGGAGGGAGTGACGACGGCATCGCCTGCGGCGTCGTTTTTGAAGGCGTAGCCGGGTTTGGGGTAGAGGACGAGATCGCCCATGCCCTGGTTTTCTTCGGGGGTGGGCATGCCGAGGGTGTGGCCGTCTTTGCCGTCGATGACGCGGTCAACGCCTTCGGTTTTGGCGAACATTTCTTTGAGCTGAGGGAGGAGCTCGGCCTTGCGGGCGGGATTGGTGATGTAAACGAAGGCCATGCCGCCCTGGGTCATGGCGTAGGCGTCGCAGGTGTTGATGGTGGGGCCGAGGCCCTGGGCGAGTCCGGCTTTTTTGAGCTCGACGTTGGGGAGGATGATCTTGGTGACTTTCTTGAAGCCGTGATCGGTGGCGATGATGAAGGTGGTGCTGTCGCGCAGGCCGCTGTCTTCGACGGCTTTGACGAGATCGCCGACGAGGCGATCCGCGTAGGCGAGAGCGGTGGCGCTGGCCATGGAGCCGGGGCCGTAGGTGTGGTGGGTGGAGTCGGTGTTGAGCGTGTGATAGAGGAGCAGGTTGGGCTTGTGGGTCTTGAAGATGTGGATGGCAGCCTTGGTCCACATGTTGTCGAGGAAGGTCACGCTTTTGCGCTGGGGGCCGAGCTGCATCCAGGCGATGTCCCGGGGCTTGATCTCGCCGGCGGTGATCATTTCTTTTTCGACTTTGCCTTCAGCGTCCGGCAGTTCGGCGAAGCTCCAGTCGATGGTCTTGGCTTTGGTGACGGCGACCCAGTCGGACTCGGCGGTGGTGAGGCCGGCGTCATGGGCGATGTCGTAGAGGGTGGGGGCGAAGACGAGCTTGGTTTTGTCGGCCCATTGTTCGATCTTTGGCGGCTTGTTGTCGCCCTGGCGGACGAGGAGTCCGTTGAAGAGGACGCCGTGCTTGCGGGGCTCGACGCCGGTGACGAGGGTGGTGTGATTGATCCAGGTGATGGAGGGATTGCTCACCGTCATAGCCTTGGTGCTGGCACCTTCGGCGGCGAGCTTGCGCAGGTTGGGGATCTGCAGGGATTCGTCATTCCACAGCCAGGCGGGGAAGCCGTCGAGGCTGATGAGGATGACGTGCTGGTCCTTGGGGCAGGATGACTTCGAGCAGGAGGTCAGTGTGCGAACAATGATGATGCTGAGGACAAGCAGGAAGCAAAATTTCATTTGGGGCGTAGAGTTACGAGTGCTTGCGTCGTTTGCTTTCTCCCGCATGAAGTTCGCTGCACTTTTCCTTATTACCGCCATGTCTGCCCACGCTTTTGAAATCGTCGCGCATCGGGGTTTCTCAGCGCGTGCGCCGGAGAACACGCTCGGCTCGTTTGAGCTGGCGTGGAAGAATCAAACGGATGCGTGTGAGCTGGATGTGTATCTCACTGCGGATGGCAAGACGATCGTGATTCATGACAAGGACACGAAGCGCACGACGGGGGTGAAGATGGATGTGGCGACCGCGAAGCAGGCGGAACTGACGGCGCTGGATGCGGGATCGTGGAAGGGCAAGGAGTGGGCGAAGGAGAAGATCCCGACGCTGGAGCAGGCGCTGGCGACGATGCCGAAGGGGAAGCAGCGTTTCTTTATCGAGATCAAATGCGGGGCGGAGATTGTGCCGGAGTTGAAGCGCATTTTGGAGCCGATGAAGGAGCGTGCGGCGCAGCTGGCGATCATTGCGTTCAAGCGGGATGCGGCGGCGGAAACGAAGAAGGCGATGCCGTGGATCCAGGTTTACCGGTTGGCGGCTGGGAAGACGAAGGAGAGGAAGGTGACGGATCTGACGCAACTGATTGCGGACACGAAGGCGGACAAGCTGGACGGGCTGGATCTGGGGACGAGCGATTTCCCGTGGGATGAGGCGATGGTGAAGCAGATTCGGGAGGCGGGCTTTGGGCTGTATGTGTGGACGGTGAACAAGCCCGCAGATGTGCTGCGGTTTGCGAAGCTGGGGGTGGATGGGATCACGACGGATGATCCGGTGATGGTGAGGGAGGTGCTGGGGAAGCCTTAAAATTACGGGACGGCCACTTCCAGCTGTTTGCAGATGGCGCGAGCAGTGTTGTCTTTTACTTCCCGGTGGCGTGGAACACTGGTGATCTTCCGGTTGGCCGGATTCCACCAGATGGAATGGCTGCCGCCTTCGCGATACAGCTGACAGCCATGGCCACGCAGATGCCGCTCGAGATCAGCGAGCTTCATGCAGCGGCAAGTTCGAGCGAACGTTTGAGGCTGCCGGGGCTGCGTGTTTGATCAGAAAGCTCGCGCTGGCATTCCAACACGAGCTTCAAAGCTTCCATGAGATTGCTTTCCGCTTCCTCGATCGTCTCGCCCTCGGAGATGGCAGCAGGGATTTCCTCCACCCAGCAGGTGAAGCCACCCTCGGCGGCAGGTTCATAAACGGCGGTGAAACTCATGAGGAAGAATAACGGCTCAGGCGGGACATTTCAACGCCGGACCTGCATTGGTTTCCAGGTGTTAAAGCCTTAATTGAGCCAAGGTTTAGATGCTTTGATGGCTCAATGCAGAGAGCGGAATGTGGGGCGGATGAAGGTAATCTGTCGCAGGGGGAGGGAGACCGTGCTATCTGAGCCGCCCCCCAACTCATGTCTCCTATTACTCCTGCTGTCGTTTCCGCCAAAGACCTGCGCCTTCAATTTGGGCTGCAACAGGTCTTCAATGATGCGACGATGAGCATTCACGAGGGGGAGAAGCTGGGGCTGGTGGGGCGCAATGGCTCGGGGAAGACGAGCCTGATGCGCATCCTGGTGGGGACGGAGAAGCCGGACAGTGGGATTATCTCGCGGAGGAATGGGATCATCGTAAGTCATCTGGCGCAGGAGTTTGTGCTGGATGATGAGGCGAGCGTGATCGACAACGTGCGGGCGGGTGCCTCGGTACTGCTGGAGATGGTGGAGCGCTACGAAACGGGCGACTACAAGGGGGATCAGGAGGCAGATTTGCTGCACCAGATCCAACTGCATGATGGCTGGGGTGTGGAGACGCGGATCAGCACGGCGATGAATGAGCTGGGGCTGCCGGCGGCGGATCGCATCGTGAAAGGACTTTCGGGTGGTGAGAAACGCCGTGTGGCGCTGGCGCGGGCGCTGGTGTCGCAGCCGGATCTGCTGCTGCTGGACGAACCGACGAACCATCTGGACGCGGAGTCGATTGAGTGGCTGGAGATTTTCCTGCGGGACTTCACGGGTGCGGTGCTGTTTGTGACGCATGACCGGTACTTTCTGGATCGGGTGGCGACGCGGATCATTGAGATCGATGACAGCCGGATTTACAGTCATCCGGGGAACTACAGTGACTTTTTGGAGAGCAAGGCGGTGCGTGAATCGGTGGAGGCGAATTCCGAGCGGCGGCGTCAGAGCTTTCTGCGGCATGAGCTGGAGTTTGTGCGGGCGGGTGTGCGAGGCCGGGGGACGAAGCAGCGGTCACGACTGGATGAGTATGACCGTGTGGCGGCGATTGATGCGCCTGAGGCGGAGCTGGTGATGGATTTGATCATCCCGCCGGCCTCAGCACTGGCGAACACGATCATCGATGCGGTGGAGATCGGCGCGCACATCAATGACCGGTGGTTGTTCAGCCATCTGAATCTGAGTTTTGAGGCGGGGACGTGCACGGGGATCATTGGCCGCAATGGTCTGGGCAAGACGACACTGCTGCGGATGCTGATGGGTCAGCAGGCACCGAACGAGGGGAAGGTCACCATTGGCAAGCGCACGGTGTTTAACTATGTGGACCAGCAGCGCCTGCTGCTCAATCCCGAGAACAGCGTGATGGAGGAAGTCGCGGGGCCGATGTCTGAGTTTGTGCAGTTTGGGCCGGAGAAGATGCATGTGCGCACTTACCTGCGGCGCTTTCTTTTTACGGATGAGCGTGTGACGATGCGGGTGAAGGAGCTGAGCGGTGGTGAGCAGAGCCGCGTGCTGCTGGCGAAGATTTTGCGTCGCGGGGGCAACTTCCTGATTCTGGATGAGCCGACGAATGATCTGGATCTGCAGACGATGCGGGTGCTGGAGGAGGCGATTCTTTCCTTCAAGGGCTGCGTGCTGGTGGTGAGCCATGATCGCTATTTCCTGGACCGTGTGTGCGACCGGTTAATTGCCTTTGAAGGCCAGGGGCGGATCCATGAATGCGCGGGGAACTACAGCTACTACCAGGAGAAGCGGGCGGCGAAAGCGGCGGCGGAGCTGGCGCTGGTGAACGCGGCGGTGAAGAAGGAAAAGACGGTGGCGGCGAATGCGCCGAAGCCAAAAAAGATGTCGCAGAAGGAGCAGCGGGAACTCGCGGAGTGTGAGGCAGCTATTACGAGTCTGGAGAGTGAGATCGCGGCGATGGAGGCGGAACTGAGCAACCCGGAGACGTTTGTGAAGCTGGGGGCGGGGACGAATGACTTCATCGCGAAGCTCGATGCGAAGAAGCATGAGTTGGAGGGGAAGTTTTCGCGATGGGCGGAGCTGGAAGAGGTGCGGGTGGCGTGCGGGTAAGTAGGGACAGGCGCAGGGGGATGAGTCGCATGCACCATCGAACCGCTATGCGGTCCGGTCATGGGCGAGGTGATGTCGCAGGGGTGTTCGGGTGACGGAACCTTGTTGAGGGTCCGGATGCTTCGGCGGCGTGGGTGGCGCGGTTCCCAGCAGGGCTTCGAGAGGGTGGGTAATACTCCCACTCAGGATGCTCGGGCTGCTCGTTTGGCTGCCTTTGTCGGCTTCCGAGGGAGGGGCTTGGCTAACAAGAAGCTGTTCTTGTTGCCGAGAACGCCAGGGAAATCGCCTTCGGCTTTGACGAGAGCCTGAAGGTGCTTGGTGAGGCGTTTCATTTCCGCCGGAGTCAGTTCGGAGAACGGCTTTTGCATGGGCTAAACTAATTCAGACCGCTTTTGGGTTCAACCCTGGTTTTGGGAAGGCTTGAAGACGCTTGGCAAAGCGGGCGATCTCGCGCTTTTCGATGGCGAAGTGGTCCTCCACAACCTTCCCGAGCTGGCGCTGGTAGAAGGACGCTGAGTCAAGCGTAGCCTCGCCCCAGACACGCTTGCAACCTAGTTCCCGAGCGAGCAAACAGATGGAGTATCTGGAGGCCCACGGTCTTGATGCCGACTAACTTCCCGCAGATGTCGGGATGCACGAATAGGAAATCAATCATTAGATGGTGACACCAAGTGCGGCGAACCATTGTCGCTCCCAGTATGCCGGGAAACCAGTCCGCAGTGATTTTGAGATGGAAACAATATTCGCCGTGCGGGTCGGTAGCGATCAGATGATGTAGCGCTTCAAGACTGGAAGCGAAGGTGCGGGTGTCCCGATAGTGACGCCAGCGCTTCGCCGCGAGTTTGGCAAATTCGCATGCGTCAGCCGCACGGGCGCTCATGGGAACGTTGGTCCTAAGCCGGGACGAAACGCGCCATCTTTTGACAGATTGCACGTCATCATCGCTAGCGAAGTTCATGAACACCTCGGCCGGCAGATCTTCCCTCATGACCGCGAATCGAACGGGCATGGAGAATGAATCTGCGGCTCGATTCATGGTGTGTGAGGTTTACTTCACCAATCTCACCATCAGATCCTTGCTCTCGACGCTTTCGCTAATCTTGACGCAGATCTCACTGACGGTGCCCGCAATCGGTGACGAAACGGCAGCGAACATCTTCATGGCTTCGAGGGTGAGGAGGGTTTCGCCTTCCTTCACTTTCTGGCCGACGCTGACGGCGATGCTGGCGACCATACCGGGCATCGGTGCTCCCACCTGGGTGGAATCCGCTGGATCGGCCTTGGTCTTGGTGACGGCGTTCTTGGCGAGGGACTTGTTGGTGACGGTGGTGTGGCGTGGGTAGCCGTTAAGTTCGAAGATGGCGGTCTGCTGGCCGGTGGCGTCGGCCTCGGTCATGTTGAGGAGGCGGACGAAGAGGGTCTTGCCTTCTTCGAGGCTGATGTGGATCTCCTCCTTGTCCTGCAGGCCGTAGTAGTAGGCGGGCGTGGGCAGCGCAGCGACGTCGCCGTAGGTCTTGCGGAAGTCGGCAAACTTCAGGAACACATCCGGATACATGAGGTAGCTCCACACATCGTCTTCGGTAGGTTCCTTCTTGAGCTTGCCTTTGAGCTCGGCGCGCACCTCGTCGAGGTTGATCTTCGCAGCATGGGTGCCCGGGCGGCCTTTGATGCGCTTGCCGCCTTTGCCGACGATGGCGTCAGCCAGCGCATTCCACTTCTTGCGTGAATCAGCCGCCTTGGCGGGCTCCATGCCGTAGAAGGGTTCGCCCAGCCAGCCTTCAAACATGCTGGTCACGTCCTTGCTCCACTTGGTGCCTTGCAGGTTGATGATGTCCGTGGGTTTCACACCACGGGCCACACACTCAATGGCGAGGTCGCCGACGACCTTGCTCGATGGCGTCACTTTGACGATGTCACCGCACAGCTGGTTCACCTCCGCATACGCGTGGGCGATCTCCGGCCAGCGTGGGCCGAGACCCATGCCGATGGCCTGCTCCTTGAGATTCGTGTACTGTCCGCCGGGCATCTCGTGCAGATAAACTTCCGCAGTGCCGTAGGGCTCGGAGGTGTCGAAAGGCTTGTAGAAACCGCGCACTGCAGCCCAGTAGTCGCTGAACTCCTGCAGCGCTTCGACATCGAGTCCGGTGTCACGCGGCGTGTGCTGCATGGCCGCCACGATGGAGTTCAGGTTCGGCTGCGAAGTGCCGCCAGACATGGAGGCGATCGCCGCATCCACCACATCGACACCCGCCGTGGCGGCTTCGATGATGCTCGCGGCGTTCAGGCCGCTGGTGTCATGCGTGTGGAAGTGGATCGGAATGCCCACTTCATCCTTGAGCGCCTTCACCAGTTTCTTCGCCGCAAACGGGCGCACGAGGCCGGCCATGTCCTTGATGCAAAGCATGTGCGCGCCCATCTTTTCCAGCTCCTTGGCCAGGCCGACGTAGTACTTGAGGTCATACTTGTCGCGCTTCGGGTCCATGATGTCGCCCGTGTAGCAGAGCGTGCCTTCACAGATGGAGTTCGTGTCTTCACGCACCGCATCCATCGCCGCCTTGAGATTCGGCAGGTAGTTGAGCGAATCAAAGATGCGGAAGATGTCCATGCCGTTCTCGGCGGCATGTTTGATGAAGCCCTTCACCACGTTGTCCGGGTAGTTCGTATACCCCACGGCGTTCGAGCCGCGGAAGAGCATCTGCAGCAGGATGTTTGGCACCTTGGCGCGGATGGAGCGCAGGCGCTCCCACGGGTCTTCGCGCAGGAAGCGCATCGTCACGTCAAAGGTCGCACCGCCCCACATCTCCAGGGAAAACAGGTTCGGCGTCCGGCGTGCCACGCTGTCCGCCACGGCCAGCATGTCAAAGGTGCGCATGCGCGTCGCCAGCAGCGACTGGTGCGCATCACGCATCGTCGTGTCCGTGATCAGCAGCTTTTTCTGCTTCGCAATCCAGTCATTGCAGAACCTGTCCGGCCCCATCTCGGTGAGCAGCTGCTTCGTGCCTTTGGCAGGCAGGATGCGGTGGTCGTATTTCGGCACCGGCGGTGCGGTGAATGCCTTGCTGAGCGTGTGCCCCTTGGCAAACGGATTGCCATTCACGATGGTGTCCGCAAGGTAGCTCAGCAGCTTCGAGGCACGGTCCTTGCGCGCCACAAACTTGAGCAGGTCCGGGTTGTTGTCGATGAAGCGCGTCGTGGCCTGACCCGCCATGAATTCCGGGTGATGCACCACGTTCATGAGGAACGGGATGTTCGTCTTCACACCACGGATGCGGAACTCGCGCAGGCCGCGGTCCATGCGGTCCAGCGCCTGCTGGTACGTGCGGGCAAAGACGGTCATCTTCACCAGCATCGAGTCATAATACGGCGTGATGACCGCATTCGTGGCGCCCAGCGCGCCATCCAGTCGGATGCCAAAGCCGCCCGCGCTGCGGTAGGTCAAAATTTTGCCAAAGTCCGGCGTGAAGCCGTTTTCCGGGTCTTCCGTCGTGATGCGGCACTGGATCGCGTAGCCGCTCTTCTCGATCTTGTCCTGCGGCGGCAATGCCAGCGGCTCCTGATGGATCTGGTAGCCCTGCGCGATGAGGATCTGGCTGCGCACGATGTCGATGCCGGTGATCTCCTCCGTCACGGTGTGCTCCACCTGAATGCGCGGATTCATCTCAATGAAGAACCACTCGCCCGTCTCGTGATCGACCAGGAATTCGACCGTTCCCGCATGGGTGTAGTTCACCGCATGCGCCAGCTTGACGGCCGCGTCGCACAGGCTGTCGATGATCTCCTGCTTGATGCCGTAGCTCGGCGCCTGCTCGATCACCTTCTGATGGCGGCGCTGCACCGAGCAGTCGCGTTCATGCAGATGCAGCACGTTGCCATGCTTGTCGGCCAGGATCTGCACTTCGATGTGCTTCGCCTTGCCCACGAATCTTTCGAGGAAGACGGCCCCGTTGCCAAAGGCGCGTTCCGCCTCCGTCTGCGCCTCATCCAGCAGCTTTTCCAGGTCTTTCGCCTCGCGTACGATGCGCATTCCGCGCCCGCCGCCGCCAAAGGCCGCCTTGATGATCAGCGGGAAGCCGATTTTCTTCGCGGCCGCCAGCGCTTCCTTGCGGTCGCTCACCGGCTCATCGGTGCCTTCGAGGATGGAGACCTTGAGCTTGCGGGCCACATTACGGGCCGCCGTCTTGTCCCCCATCATGTCGAGAATCTTCGCCTCAGGGCCGATGAAGATGATGCCGGCGTCCTCGCACGCTTGGGAGAACTTCGGATTTTCAGAAAGAAAGCCATACCCCGGATGAATCGCATCCACGCCCTTTTCCTTCGCCAGGGCTACGATGCCTTCGATGTCCAGATAGGCGCCCAGAGGTCCCTTGTCCTTGTTCAGCTCGTAGGCCTCGTCTGCTTTGAAGCGATGCGGGCAGAAGCGGTCCTCCTGCGCATAAATGCCCACCGTTTTCAGCCCCAGTTCGGTGGCCGCCCGCATGACGCGGATGGCAATTTCAGAGCGGTTCGCGACCATCAGCTTCTTGATGGGGCGGATCGTGGTGGGGGCAGGGGTATGCTTGGGCATGGCAGGTTGGTTAAATGCGGGCGCATAGTCCCGCGAAATCGTGGGGTGGCAAGGTTCGAGCGCAGTTTTCCCGCCCAGAATCCAAGATTGGCCGTGAACTTGCTAATTATGACATAGCAGGCATTGAGTTCCCGTCCGCCCCCAACCCTTTCGCATGTCCATCCACGTCGCCCTTCACCACCGCACCAGCTACCGCTACGAGCGCCCCATCGAGCTGGGCCCCCAGATCATTCGGTTGCGCCCTGCGCCGCATTCACGCTCTCGCATCCTGAGCTATTCGCTCAAGATCACCCCGGAAAAGCATTTCCTGAACTGGCAGCAGGATCCGCAGTCAAATTTCCTCGCTCGCCTGGTTATCCCGGAGAAAACCAAGGAATTCAGCATCGAGGTCGATGTGGTCGTGGAAATGGCGGTGTTCAACCCGTTCGACTTCTTCCTGGAGCCTGAGGGTGAGAATTTTCCCTTCGACTACGATGCGGCGCTGGATCATGAACTGGCCCCCTTCCTGAAATGCGGCGAACTCACGCCGAAATTCGCGGACTACTTCACCCAGGTCGAGAGCGAGCTGCTCGCCATGAAACCCTGGCCGCCGCGGACGATTGATGCCCTGGTGGCGATCAATCAGCGCCTGTGGAAGGACATCGGCTACACCGTGCGTCTGGAGCCCGGGGTGCAGACGCCGGAGGAGTCCCTGACCAAGCGCACCGGTTCCTGCCGTGACACGTCCTGGCTCATGGTTCAACTCATGCGCCGCTTGGGCATCGCGGCACGCTTTGTCAGTGGTTACCTCATCCAGTTGAAGCCGGACGTGAAGTCACTCGACGGCCCGAGCGGCACCGAAGTGGATTTCACCGACCTGCACGCCTGGTGTGAGGTCTATCTGCCCGGCGCAGGTTGGGTCGGACTGGACCCGACTTCGGGCCTGTTTGCTGGTGAGGGGCACATCCCTCTTGCGGCTACGCCTGACCCGCAAAGTGCCGCACCGATCAGCGGCATGGCCGAGCCCTGCAAAACGGAGTTCGAGTTCGACATGCGGGTGGATCGTATTTATGAATCGCCGCGCGTCACCAAGCCCTACACCGAGGAGCAGTGGGCGGAGATCGCAGCGCTGGGCCACGCCTTGGACAAAGAGCTGGAAGCCAATGATGTACGACTGACGATGGGGGGTGAACCAACCTTCGTTTCCATCGACGATGCCGAGGGTGCCGAGTGGAACACCACCGCCGTGGGGCCGATGAAGGCCAAGCTTTCGGACATCCTCCTCAAACGCCTGCGGGACCGTTTCGCCCCCGGGGCCTTCCTGCACTATGGCCAGGGCAAATGGTACCCTGGCGAATCGCTGCCGCGCTGGTCCTATGGCTGCCATTGGCGCAAGGACGGCCAGCCCCTGTGGGCGCACCCGAATCTGTATGCCGACATGCAGAAGGACTATGGCGTGAATGAGACCCACTCCGCACGCTTCATCCACGCCCTGGCCGAGCGCCTCGGCTGCAGCACCAAGTGGATCATGCCGACGTATGAAGATGCGTTCTACTACCTCTGGCGTGAGCGCAAGCTGCCGGTGAATGTCGATCCGCTGAAATCCAACCTCAAAGACAAGGAGGAGCGCACAAGGCTCGCCAAGGTGTTCGAGGAAGGGCTCGACAAAATCATCGGCCACGTGCTGCCGATCAAACCCGTGGACGAAAGTTGGCAAACCGGTCCTTGGTTCCTGCGTGCCGAGCGCTGCTATCTCGTGCCGGGAGATTCGCCCATCGGACTGCGGCTGCCGCTTGATTCGCAGCCGTGGGTCAAGGTCACCGACTATCCCTATCATCACGAGCAGGACCCGATGGAAGACCGTGATCCGCTGCCCTCGCGGCAGCACTTTGTGCGTGGCATCGCGGGAGTGCCGCCCTCCTTTTGGAAAAGACTTGCTGAGCGCCGTGGCCCAGGCAGCGCGGAAGGACTGACCGAAGAGGGCGAGGAAGAGAAGCAGCGCGAAATTGATCCTGCCGCCCAGCCGCCTGCGTTGGGGCAATCCGCCGACCAGGTCGTGCGTACCGCCCTCTGCGTGCAGCCGCGTGATGGCAAGCTGTTCATCTTCATGCCGCCCACTAAGACGCTGGAGGAATATCTGTCCGCGCTCGGTGCCGTGGAGGATGTAGCGCTGGCACTTGATCAACCCGTCGTGATCGAAGGCTATCCGCCGCCCTTTGACCCGCGCCTGCATGTGCTCAAAGTCACCCCTGACCCGGGCGTGATCGAGGTGAACGTGCATCCGGCCAAGAGCTGGGACGAAATGGTGAACATCACCGAATCGCTCTATGAAGAGGCGCGGCTGACCCGCCTCGGCACCGAGAAATTCATGGTGGATGGCCGCCACACCGGCACCGGCGGTGGGAATCACATTGTCATGGGGGCGGAAACGCCCAAGGACAGCCCCTTCCTGCGGCGGCCCGACCTGCTGCGCAGCCTCACCAGCTACTGGCAGAATCATCCCTCCCTCTCATTCATGTTCGCCGGCATGTTCATCGGCCCCACCAGCCAGAGCCCGCGTATCGATGAAGCTCGCAACGACTCGCTCTACGAACTCGAAGTGGCCTACAAAGCCGCATCTGAGGCCGTTGCGAAGGGCGGAGAGGTGCCCCCGTGGCTGGTGGATCGGTTGTACCGCAACCTGTTCATCGACTCCAGTGGCAATACCCACCGCGCCGAATTCTGCATCGACAAGCTCTACTCACCAGACAGCAGCACAGGCCGCCTGGGGCTGCTGGAAATGCGCGGTTTTGAAATGCCGCCGCACCCGCACATGAGCCTGGCCCAGGCGCTCATGCTCCGCACCCTCATCGCCCGCTTCTGGAAGGAGCCATACGAAGCACCGCTGGTGCGCTGGGGCACCGACATCCATGACCGCTGGATGCTGCCACACTTTGCCTGGAGCGACATCGAAGACGTCTGCCATGACACGCAGCAGGCCGGGTTTGAACTCAAGCCTGAGTGGTTCGCTCCCCATTACGAATTCCGCTACCCGCTCAGCGGCGACTGGTGTACTCGCAACGTGAACGTGGAAATCCGCCAGGCGCTGGAGCCGTGGCACGTGCTCGGTGAGGACAACGGCGCCGGTGGAGCGGTGCGCTTTGTCGATTCCTCGCTCGAACGCATTCAAATCAAGGCGCAGGGCATGGTGGAGGGCCGCTATGCCATCACCTGCAATGGCCGCACCGTGCCGATGCATCCGACCGGCACCAATGGCGAATACGTCGCTGGGGTGCGCTATCGCGCCTGGCAGCCGCCAAACTGCCTGCAGCCCACTGTGGGCGTCCATTCACCGCTGACGATTGACCTGGTCGATCAGTGGAATCAGCGCTCGCTTGGCGGCTGCATGTATCATGTGGCGCACCCCGGTGGTCTGAGCCACGAGACCTTCCCGGTGAACGCCTACGAAGCCGAAAGCCGCCGCTACTCCCGCTTCTTCCGCCACGGCCATACGCCCGGGAAGATGAAGGTCGCGCCGCCCAAGCCGAACCCGGAGTTTCCGTTCACCCTGGATCTGCGGAACGCCTGACAGGCTGGACGTTGACGCCACATACCCAGCAGCCTAGATTCAGGCATGAGTTCACGCAGTCAGGCCATCCTGAACCAGATCCAAGCACTGCCTCCCGAGGAGCGCCAGGAGGTCTGTGATCATGTGATGCTGTGGGTACATGCGGCTGACGCTGTTATGGCGAATAGAGACCCCATTCGCTCAGCGCGGGGGCTGTTCGCTGGCACCGGGTTAAACGACGCCCTGATGAAACATCGTCAGGAGGAGCGCCGCCGTGCCTGAAGCCATCGTGCTGGATACTTCGGCATGTTTTGCCCTGCTGGAGGATGAAGGCGGAGCCGATGTCGTCGAAAAGCATCTTTTCGAAGCCAAGGCTGGCGATGTGGCAGTCCACGGATCGTTCGTGACGCTGACGGAAGTGGAATACATCACTCTGCAAGAACGTGGGGAAGAAGACGCCGTTCGGGCAATTGCTATTCTCGAGGCATGGCCGGTGAACTGGCATCATTCTGATCCTGCCCTCTGCTCTGCTGCGGCAAAACTCAAAGCTGCGCACAAGATTTCGTTTGCGGATGCTTTCGTCGCTTCACTGGCGCAGAGCCTGGATGCCACACTCGTTCACAAAGACCCCGAATTCCTGGCATTAACCGGTTTGATGAAACAGAAGATGCTCCCACCCAAATGAAGAACCTGCCATGCCAATTTATGGCATAAACATTGCGTCCATCTGATAAATGGGATGCACTGACGGGATCAATTCCTACTGTCAACGCCATCCTTCCAGCCACCTCATTGATCTTCCAATCTCAAAGTTCCACCGCCCCGCCCGCTCCCGTCTCTCCCCGGGCGGTGATGCCGCGTCTGGATGGTCCTGATTCCCAGGGGCATTACGATGAACTGCGTGATGCCAGCGGCAAAGTGCGGGCACATTACGAGCCGGTCATCACTGATCTGCAGCGGCGGGACGCCGCCGGTGTCAAGCGGCTGTCTGACACTGGCCGCCGCCTGCTGGCAGAGCGCGGTGTCACCTTCAACATTTATGATGATAAAGGCATGGACACGCCGTGGCATATGGACCCGGTGCCGTTTGTCATTTCGGCGCGTGAATGGGAGGGCATCGAGAAAGCGCTGATTCAGCGTGCGACGCTGCTGAATGCGATTTTGAACGACAGCTACGGACCGCAGCAGTTGATCCGCGATGGCAGCATGCCTGCGGCGCTCGTGCTCGCACAACCTGGCTACATTCGCCCCTGTCACGGCATCAAACTGCCGAACGCCAAACCGCTGCAGGTGTATGGCGCTGACCTCGCCCGTTCGCCGGACGGCCAATGGTGGGTCATTTCAGACCGCACCCAGATTCCGACGGGCTCTGGCTACGCGTTGGAAAACCGCCTGATCACTTCGAGGCTGCTGCCCGAGGTGTTTCGCGATGCGCGCGTGCGCCGGCTCGCTGGTTTCTTCCGCCAGATGCAGCAGTCGCTGGCCGCCCTGGCACCACGCCCGGTGGAGGAGCCGCGGGTGGTGCTGCTGACGCCCGGGCCGTACAATGAGACCTACTTTGAACAGGCCTACCTGGCGCGCTATCTCGGTTACACCCTGGTGGAAGGTGAAGACCTCACCGTCCGTGATGACCGGGTCTATTTGAAGACGCTCAACGGTCTGGAACAGGTGGATGTGATCCTGCGCCGGGTGGATGACGATTTTTGCGATCCGCTGGAGCTGCGCAACGACTCCATGCTCGGCGTTCCCGGACTGGTGCGCGCCGTGCGTGCCGGCAACGTGGCGCTAGGGAATGCGCTTGGCTCCGGCCTGGCCGAAGCGCCGGCGATGATGGCCTTCCTGCCTGGTTTGTGCCGCAAACTGCTGGGTTCGGATCTGCTCATGCCCTCAGTGGCCACGTGGTGGTGCGGACAGGAGCGGCCCCGTGCCGAAGTGGAAAAAAATCTCGACCGGCTGGTCATCAAGAGCGCCTTCCGGGTGCGCGGACGTGAAGCCTGCTTTGGGGCGCGGCTTAGCAATGCCCAGCGTGCCGGCCTCGCTGAACGCATGCGCTTTGCCCCGGACCGCTGGGCGGCACAGGAGAAGATCGCCTTCTCCACGGCGCCGATGTGGGAGGACGGACATCTTGTGCACAAGCCGGTGAGCGTGCGGGTGTATCTCGTCGCCACCAAGGACGGCTACATGGTCATGCCGGGAGCGTTGACACGCGTGGCCGCTTCGATGGATTCACCGCTGGTATCCATGCAGAAAGGCGGCACCAGCAAAGACACCTGGGTGCTCAGTGACGGGCCGGTGGAGAACGTCACCCTGCTGTCCAGCACCAGTACTCCGGTGGAACTCCGCCGTACGGGGCACAATCTCGGCAGTCGTGTGGCGAATCATTTGTACTGGCTCGGACGGTATGCGGAGCGCGCTGAATCCAGCGCCCGCCTGCTGCGCTCAACCCTGCTGCGGTGTTCGCCGGAAAGCGGCATGAGCGAGACCCCCCTGCTGCTGCCGCTGCTGGAGGCCTTGAAGAGTCTCACCGTCCTGGATGATGTGCCGGATGCCGCCGCACTGGCCTCTCAGCAGGAGCAGTTGGAAGCCCGGCTGCTGGAAGCGGTGTTTGATGCGAACCATCCCACCAGCCTGCGCTCCAGTGTGGCACACATTCAGCGCATTGGTGTTTTGCTGCGGGATCGCATTTCGGTCGATACCTGGCGCATCATCAGCCAGCTCAGCGACGCTCTGGACAACTATGACAACACGCCGAGCGTCACGCCGATGTCTGATGCGCTCAACGTGCTCACCCGCATCATCCTCGAACTCGCCTCCTTCCATGGGCTGGCCAAGGAAAACATGACGCGCGCCCAGGGCTGGATGTTCCTGGACATGGGCCACCGCATCGAGCGCACGGTTTACATCTGCGAGCTGCTGCGGGCCGGACTGCGCAGTGCCGATGCGGAAAATCCGAGTCTGCTGGAGGCGATTCTGGAAGTGGGGGACAGCACCATCACCTACCGCAACCGCTACAGCCTGCTGCCGCAGCTTGCCGCCGTGTACGATCTGCTCATGCTGGATGATCTGAACCCGCGTGGCCTGCGCTTCCAGTTTGAGCGCATCCGCCAGCAGTTCGAGCATCTGCCCCATGAGCAGAATTCGGCGCTGCTCACGCCGGCGATGCGCGTGTTTCTGGAAAACAGCACCCGGCTGCAGTTGTGTGATCCCACCGAACTCGCCCGCGTCGAGCCCGGAACCTGGGCGCAGACCCAGGTGGCCAAACTGCTCACGCAGCTCATCGAGGCGATGCCGCTGCTCAATGATGCGCTGACCGCCGGCTACTTCTCACATTCCACCCTCAGCAGCGAAGCAGCGCCTGCTGAAACAACGCCCGCGTGATGAACTACCGCATCACCCATCGCACGACGTATCTTTACAGCTCGCAGGTGGCCGTGTCGCACCATGCCGCGCGTCTGCGTCCGCGTGACACGGAGACGCAGCGCTGCCTGGAATTTGGCCTTAGTTTTGACCCGGAGCCGGATCTGCTCACCGAGCATACGGATTCCTTCGGCAACAAGGTCTGCTGCTTCTCCGTGCAGAAACTGCACAACCACTTTGAAGTGATCTCGCGCAGCTTCGTCTCGCTGGCGCCGGTGTTGCAGCCTGATCCGCTGCAAACGCCGGCCTGGGAGGCTGTAGCAGCGATGTTTCGTGATCCCGTGGCGGTGGATCTGCTGGATCCCTGCCAGTTCGTGTTTGGCAGCCCCCTGCTGCTGCACGAGATGCCGCTGCGTGATTTTGCACTGCCCAGTTTCACCAAAGGCCGCCCGGTGCTGGCCGCCGCCGCCGATCTTTGCCGCCGCATTCATCGTGAGTTTGTCTTTGATCCCAAGGCGACCACGGTCAGCACGCCGCTGAATGAAGTGCTGGAAAAAAAGCGCGGTGTCTGCCAGGACTTCGCGCATCTCGCCATCGCCAGCCTGCGTGCGATGGGGCTGCCCGCACGCTACATCAGCGGCTACCTGCGCACGCATCCGCCTGCGGGCAAACCACGGCTCCAGGGCGTCGATGCCTCGCATGCCTGGGCCTCCTGCTTTGTGCCCGGCTTTGGCTGGGTGGATTTCGACCCCACCAACAACTGCTTCACTTCGCTCGATCACATCACGGTGGCAATCGGGCGTGATTTCTCAGATGTCAGCCCGGTGCGCGGCATCATCACGGGTGGGGGCAAGCACAGCGTGGGAGTCGGTGTGGATGTCGAACCGGTGGGCGCCTGATTCCAACCATTCAACCGATGTCATTTACAAAGCTTTTAAACTCTGGCACAGGCCCTGCTAAGTAATATCATCTCATGTCGTCACTGTTTAACGACTACCAACCAGAGAGCTTCTTCGACGAAGTGTTTTCCAAATCCGGGAAGGCACGTCCGCACTACGAAGCCATGCTTGATAGTGTAGGTTCACTCACTCCATCCGAATACTCCGCACGCCAGAAAGCGGTGGATGCCGCGTTCCTGCGCCAGGGCGTGACGTTCACGGTCTATGGGGACGATCAAGGGACGGAACGCATTTTCCCCTTCGACCTCATGCCGCGCATCATACCGCAGCGTGAATGGGAGACGGTGGAGGCCGGGCTCATCCAGCGCATCACCGCGCTGAATCTCTTCCTCAACGACATCTACCACGGCCAGAAGATCATCGCCGACAAGGCCGTGCCGAGCGAACTGGTGCTCTCCGCCTCACATTACCGGCCTGAATTCCGCGGCATCAAGGTGCCGCACGGCATCTACATCCACATCTGCGGCACCGACCTCGTGCGGGACGGCAAGGGCGACTACTACGTGCTCGAAGACAACGGCCGCTGCCCCTCCGGCGCCTCCTACATGCTGGAAAACCGCAATGCGATGAAGCGCGCCTTCCCCGGCCTGCTGCAGCAACTGCCCGTGCGCCCGGTGGATGCCTATGGCTCCATGCTGCGTGAAACGCTCGCGCATCTGGCACCGAGCGGCGTGCTTGATCCGGTGATCGTGGTGCTCACGCCCGGCATCTACAACAGCGCCTACTTCGAGCATTGCTACCTGGCCAAGCAGATGGGAGTGCCGATTGTCGAAGGCCGCGATCTGATCCTCCGCAATGACCGCGTGTTCATGCGGACGACGAAGGGGCTGCAGCAGGTGCATGTGATCTACCGCCGCATCGACGACGATTTCCTTGATCCTCTGGTGTTCCGGAAAGACTCGCTGCTCGGTGTGCCGGGCATCATCAATGCCTATCGCAAGGGCCACGTCGCCCTGGCCAATTCCATCGGCACCGGGGTGGCCGATGACAAGGCGGTGTATGCGCTGGTGCCAAAGATGATCAAATATTACCTCGATCAGGATCCGATCCTGCCGAACGTGACGACGCATCTGGGGGTCGATCCCAAGGAATGCGCCTACATCCTCGACAACCTCGACAAGCTCGTGGTGAAGGCGGTGAACGAGTCCGGCGGCTACGGCATGCTCATGGGGCCGCATGCTTCGAAAAAGGAACGCGCCGAATTTGGCGAGCGCATCCGGAAGAACCCGCGCAACTACATCGCCCAGCCGGTGCTGCAGCTCTCACGCCACCCAGTGTTTGTCGATGATCATTTTGAAGGCAGACACATCGACCTGCGCCCCTATGTGCTGTGTGGCGACCGCGTGCGCGTCGTCCCCGGCGGGCTCACCCGCGTGGCGCTCAAAAAAGGCTCCCTCGTCGTGAACTCCTCGCAGGGCGGCGGCAGCAAGGACACCTGGGTCCTCTGGGATGACCCGCTCACCATGCCTGCCGAAACCACACCCGCAGCCTGATCACACGCCATGCTTAGCCGAGTCGCAGACAGCATTTACTGGATGGCACGCTATGTCGAGCGTGCGGAAAACCTTTCACGTCTCCTGCTTTCGACGCAGGATCTCCTGCTGGATGCCGGAGCCGAGGGCGTGGATGAAGCGCAGTTTTGGCAGCCCCTGCTCGCCACCACGGGTGATGAAGAGGCCTATTCCAAGCTGCATAAAAAAATCAAAGGGAAGGATGTGACGGAATTCCTCGCCCTGCGTGCCGACAATCCGAATTCGATGCTCAACAGCATCCGTGCCGCGCGCGAGAATGCGCGGACGGTGCGGGATCAGATCTCCGATGAAATCTGGGAGTCCCTGAACTCGCTGCGGCTGTTTGTCGAATCCGCCGAAGGCAAGACGATGCATCGGCTGCAGAGCGCCGCATTCTATGAGCGTGTGCTGCGCGGCTCCTACCAATTTCAAGGCATCGCCGATTCCACCACTCCCCGGGGTGAGATCTGGCACTTTCTCCGCCTCGGCACCTGCCTGGAACGTGCGGACAAGATGTCCCGCCTGCTGGACACCTGCTCGGGGTTGTCCCTTGAACTGCCGCCCCATGCACAGGCCAGGCCGCTGCGCTGGGCTGCCTTGCTGCGCTCCTGCTCCGCCTGGCATGCGTTCCAGGCGCATCACCGCCGCCTGGATCCATCCAAAATTATCGGTTATCTGCTGCTCGACGAGACGTTCCCACGCTCCATTGCCTGCTGTGTCGCCGAAGCTCAAGCCGCCTTGCAGTCGCTCTGTGACGATGCGGGACTCCAGGGCATGCCTGCGCCGCTGCGCCATGTGGGCCGTTTGCGCGCTGATCTGGCCTACACCACCGTTGAGGAAGTGCTCGCCACGGGTCTGCATGAATACATCGATGATTTGCAGGCACGCCTGAATCAAATCGGCGAGGCCATTTTCCAAACCTTTGTGCAGCATGCGGAGCTTTCGCAACTGCCTGAGGATGCCCTGGTGGAAACCACCAGCGCTTCCGGTGCCTACCATGCCCACGCGGACGAGGATCTCCAGGTCCAGCAACAACAGCAGCAGCAGCAGTAACCCTTCGTCGGCACCTCCTGCTGCACGCCATGCGATTCCGAGTCTTCCACCGCACGCGTTACGTTTACCGCGCGCCGGTGCGTGATAATTACAATGAAGTGCGGCTGCGTCCTGTCACCGACGACAAATCGCGCCTCGAATTCTTCCTGCTGAACGTCAAGCCGCCCGCGCGGTTGCAGCATTTTCGCGACAACTGGCTCAACTACGTCCACTACTTTGATATTCCAGAGCCGCACTCGGATCTGGTCATCGAGTCCCAATCGACCATCAACACCACCAACCCTTACAAGGATGGCAAGCCGCTCGGAGTGCGCTTTGAAGCGCTCAAAAGCGGGATGGACGAAATGGTTGCACCATTTCTGGGTGACAGCCGCTATGTGGAAATAACGCCCGAAGTCTGGCGGCTGGGGATCGACATCCGCAATGGCAGCAACGACATTTTTGACACTGCCGAGGCGGTGATGCATCACATCTTTCGCGATTGGAAATATGCGCCGAGCAGCACCACGGCTTCCACGCACATGAATGAGGTGCTGCAGAAGAAACAAGGCGTCTGCCAGGACTTTGCGCATCTCATGATCGGCATCTGCCGGTCGCTGGGCATTCCGGCCCGCTACATCAGCGGTTATCTCTACAACGGTCCCGATTCGCACCTGCGCGGAGCCCAGGCCTCCCACGCCTGGTGTGAGGTGCACATCCCCGGCAAAGGCTGGTTCGGTCTTGACCCCACCAACGCCACCCTGGCTGACGAACGACACATCAAAATCGCCACCGGTCGAGATTACCAGGATGCCGCACCGGTTTCCGGGCACTTCGACGGCCCGCCCGGCGCCACTGCCGCGCTCCATGTCGAGCTGGAGGTCCGGCGGATCGAAGGTTGAACTGAAGGCAGAATCTTCCGTTGTCTTTCCTTGCCGCGTCCGCTACATTTCTACCACAGCGGGCCGCGTAACGGGGTTGGAGAACTTTCAAAACCGATTCTGGAGCGAGGCTTCCAGAATTAAATTTAAGTTTTATGGGGTCATTCTCTCTTCCGGTGGTGAAAATAGGGTCGGTGTCGATGGATGGCACGGAACCGGTGTTTATGCTTGGCCCTTGCGTGATCGAGAGCGAGGAATTCATCTGGAGGGTGGCCGAACAACTGGGGGCGATGGCGCAGCAGCATGGCTGGCGCTGGATTTTTAAAGCCTCCTATGACAAGGCCAACCGCAGCGCGATTTCATCGTACCGGGGTCTGGGATGTGAAGCCGGCTGCAAGCTGCTGGCCGAAATTGGCGCGAAGCTCGGCGTGCCGGTGACGACGGACGTTCACAGCGTCGAGGAAGCCATGCAGGCGGCCGAACACATCGATCTCCTCCAAATCCCCGCCTTTCTCTGCCGCCAGACCGATCTGATCGTGGCCGCAGGTGAAACCGGCCGGGCGGTGAATGTCAAAAAAGGTCAGTTCCTGGCCCCGTGGGATGTGCGCAACATCGCCGACAAGCTTTCCAGCGTTGGCTGCCAGAATTTCATGTTTACCGAGCGTGGCACGACGTTTGGCTACAACAGCCTCGTGGCCGACATGCGCTCTCTCTACTGGATGCGGGAACTCGGCTACCGCGTGGTGATGGATGCCACGCACAGTGTACAGCGCCCTGGCGGGCTCGGAACAGCGACCGGCGGTGATGGCAAACTGGCACCCGTGCTCGCGCGTGCGGCGGTGGCCACCGGGTGTGACGGCGTTTTCATGGAAACGCACCCTGATCCAGCCAAAGCCTTTTCAGACGGCCCCAATCAAATCCCCCTTTCGCAGATCGCGGAAGTGGTGGAAACCTTGCGGAAGATTCATGGCCTCGTTCGTGACATCATTTGAGCGGCTGTACCGCCGCAGACTCGCGATTTCCGTCACGCTCGGCGTGGTGGCAGGTCTTGTCATGTTTGCCACCGCCCAGCAGCCCGAGCCGGCGGATTCTGGCATCGGCGCCTTTCTGCAGATGGTGCCGCCAGGCGCGGTGAACAAGGGCGCGATCATCCCGTCCTTCGACGCCACCGGACGCCGCTCCTCGCTCATCACGGCAGACATGCTGCGCCGGGTGGATGACAAACGCATCTACGCGGAAAAGCTGATGGTGCAGATGTTCAATGCCGATCCGAAAAGCGATGTGCGCATCGACCTGAAGACTGCTTTTTATCAAATGGCCGGGGGCGGCGTGCTGCGCAGCACGGAACGCAGCCGCGTCAGCCGCGCCGACTTTGAGATCGAGGGCGACAGCCTTATTTTTGACACCGCAAAAAATCAGGGACGGATGACAGGAAACATCCACATGGTGATCTTTGACAGCAGCGCTGTCAGCGGCGAGGTACCACCCCCCTCTGAATCACGCCCCACCAAGTGATATGAAGACGACATCCATTTTGTACATTGCCCTGCTTGTCAGCAGCGTGAGTGCATGGTCACAAGCTCCGGACGCAACTCGTCCGCTCTTTGATTTTCGCAAAAAGAAGGTGGATGAAGCGACCACCGCCAACGCGCTTGAAGCGGCCAAGGCAGCCACCAAGCAGGTGCCAGACGCGTTGAAGGACAAGGCGAAGGAACTGCTGATCTCGCCCGAAGGTGTAGAAATGCGTCAGAAAGCCCTGCAAGCCGCGCAGACGATGATCCAGGGCGGTGCTGCAGGTGCGCCGCCCGCCACCACCCCTCCACCAGCGGCGGCAGCGCCCAGTGTTGCGGTAGTTGAAACCCCGCCCCCGCCCGTCGGCCCTCAGCCAAAACCTCTGCAACCCCTGAATCTCGACGAGGCCCCCAAGGCCACCAAAGGCCAGATCGACATCACCGCGCAAAAAAACTCCTACTTTGATGCCAATACGAATTATGCCATCTTTACGGGTGATGTGAAGGCACGGCACCCAAAGATGTACATTGAGTGCGAGGAATTGGAGCTCTTCATGTCCAAGCAGGAGGGAGGTGCTCTCGGAGGCAGCAAGCCCAAAAAACCTGCCCCCAAGTCAAAAGACGCGGACATCCTCGCGCCGGCCAAAAAGTCGGCCAACGCTGGCCCACCCATCGATAAAGCGGATGCCCGCGGCCCGATGGTCACGGTGGAGAAGATTACGGATGATGGTGAATTGCAGATCGGCCACTGCAAACACCTGATTTATGACGGCAAGACGGAAAGCACCACCCTGCTTGAATGGCCGCAGGTGCAGGCAGGCAACCAGTTGCACAAGTCCACGGAGGCGGGCTGCATCATGGTCATCGACAAAAACGGCAAACTCACCACGACAGGTGGGCATGAGACGATCATTCTCCAAGGAGATGAAGTCACGCCCCGAAAAATCGGTCCGACTTCGTCCGCACCCGCACCGCAGTGACCATGGCTTCGCGAAAGAAAAGGATGACCAATGACGAGGGCGGGGATTCTCTGCCCCTCTCAGGGGGTGTTGACAACCCGCAGACCGGGGCCGCTCCAGGTGGACTGGAGTCCATCCATCCAGACGAAAACACCTTGCTGCACACCGAAGGGCTGAAAAAAGTCTATGATGGCCGCGCCGTGGTCAATGGTGTGGATATTGAAGTCAAGAAGGGGGAGATTGTCGGCCTGCTGGGTCCGAACGGAGCCGGCAAGACCACCACCTTTTACATGATTGTCGGACTGGTGCAGCCGAACGGCGGCAAGGTCACGTTCGATGGCAAGGACACCACGCACCAACCGATGTACATGCGCTCCAGGCTTGGCATGGGCTACCTGCCGCAGGAAGAATCCATCTTCCGCCGCCTCACGGTGCGTGAAAACATCATGGGAGTGATGGAAACCCAGCCCTACACTCGTCAGGAACGTGAGGAACAGACCCAGTCATTGATGGAAAAGTTCGGCATTGATCACGTGGCGGACAATCTGGCCATCACCCTCAGCGGGGGGGAAAAGCGCCGCCTCACCATCGCCCGCTCGCTTGTCACCTCCCCCAAGCTGCTCATGCTTGATGAGCCCTTCAGCGGCGTTGATCCCATCGCGGTCAGCGAAATTCAGGAGATCATCCGCATGCTGCGCAGCGCCGGCCTTGCCATTCTCATCACTGACCACAACGTGCGTGAGACCCTCAACATCGTGGACCGCGCCTACCTCATCTTCGAGGGCAGGGTGCGCCGCCACGGCAGCAAAGATTTCCTCGTCAATGACGATGAAGCCCGCCGCCTCTACCTGGGCGAAGGATTCACCATGTAAATTTAATCCAACCAAAAAGGAGAACCACCATGCAAAAACACAACGTCAACCTCCCCATCATCGTGACCGCACGTCACATGGAAGTCACCGATGCCATCCGTGATTACGCTCACAAAAAGATCGAGGGCCTGCACCTGGACTACCCGCGCATCATTGAGGCCAAGGTCGTGCTCGATGTGCAGACTCATCACCGGCACTTCGCAGAAATCATCCTGTTCTGCGCCGACCACATTGTCATTGAGGTGAAGTCTGTCACCGAAGACATCTATGCTTCGATCGATGAAAGCGCCGCCAAAATCGCCCGCCGCATGCGCAAGTACAAGACGCGCCTGCTCAAGAACCACCGTCCGCGCAAGGAGGTCTCCATCCGCCACATCGAAGAGCAGGTGTTCCATCAGGAAGTGCTGCATACCGAAGAGGAGCACATTGAACCGGCCTATGTGCACAAGGAAAAGTACAAAATCCGCCCGCTGTATGCCGACGAGGCCATCATGGATCTCGAAATCAGCGACCGCCCCTTTGTCATCTTCCACAACCAGCAGACCCATCGGCTCGCCCTGCTGTTCCGCCGCAAGGATGGCGACTACGGCCTCATTGAGCCGGAAATGGAAACCAGCAACGGCACCCACAAATAAGGCGCAAGCCGTCGTTTAACCCACCCCCCGGAGCGGCCTGGTTTCAGGCCGCTTCTTTTTTATGGTTGGCCAGGTATTTGCGGCAGTTTTCCTCGCCCATGTACTTGGCCAGCAGCCGTGCGTCGGTTTCGGTAAAATCGACCATGATCAGACCATCGACGACGGAGGAGAAATCCTTGTCCACGTTGAAACTCAGCAGGGTCGCGTTCAACTTCAGGTAATGCTTCAGCAGAATGGGAATGCCCTTGCCATCCGTTTCCAGACTGGAGATCAGCGCCGAGCAGTCGTCCACGTTCTGCAGATCGGCGCTGATGAACTCACGCATCATGCGGCGGGTGCGCATGTAGCGGAAGGGATTGCGCGCCTTCACAAAACTGGCGAGGTGCGGGTGCATGCGGTTGTCCTGCAGGAACTCCACGATCATTTTCCGCGACAGACTGCTGTAGTCCTTGCTGATGCTCACCGGACCAAAGAGCTTTTTGTAATGTGGATTGCGTGCGATCCAGTGCGCGATGCCCTTCCAGAGCAGAGGCAGGGAGGCGAGATTGCGCTGGTAGGCCTTGATGATGAAACTGCGCCCCATCTCCACGGCATGCCCCAGATTCGCCAGGAATGGTTTTTCAAACCGAAACAGCGTGCTGGTGTAGAGACCTTTCGAACCGTACTCGCGCAAAATCACATCGGCGCGCCCGAGCCGGTAGGCCCCCGCGACCTGTTCCTTGTCTTCATCCCACAGAATGAGATGTTCGTAATAGCGGTCGTATTTGTCGATATCGACGTCATTGCCGCTGCCCTCCCCCACTTCACGGAAAGTGACTTCGCGCAAACGCCCGATCTCAGGTAGCAGCACAGGGATTTCGTGAGAGTGCGCCTGATAGACGGATAGATTGCCCTGCCCGACCAGACGACCGCCGCGAGCGCGGATACGGTCAATCTCTTCCACCATATGTGCCTGTTGAGTTTCAGACGGCGGCTTGATCGTGATGTTTTCACCCGCGACCGTCAGCTTGGCGGCCTGTTCCTTGCCACGCTGATGCAGCACAAAGGTATGAATGCGCAAGTAGCGGGTGAGGGATTCGTCATCCTCAAATTTCTTCAGGCGCGAATACGGTATGGGCTGGCCCACGCACATCGGCACCGGGGTGTTGGCGCGGTTGCAGAACTCGCGCAGCAGCAGGCCGGTGCGCAGACGTGGGTGGATCATTCCTGCCGCATGAAAGAGAGCACTGTTGGAGCCAGGGAAGAACACCGGCAGCACCGTCGCCTGGGTGCGGCGCACCAGGGATCCCACGTGATTGCTCCAGGCCGGTTCGTCAACGCCGCGCCCGGGTTTGTAGGAAGCCACTTCACCCGCAGGGAAAATGATCAGTGCACCACCGCTGCGCAGCAGCCGGATCGCCGACTTCATCGGTGCCAGGTTGCGCTTGGCGGCGGCTTCACCACCGAAAGGGTCCACCGGAATCACATGCTCTGCCAGTTCCTTCATGGCCAGCAGCAGCGAATTGGTCATAACCTTCAGATCAGGTCGGAACTGTCCGGCCCAGCGTGCCAGCATGATGGGATCAATGACTCCAAAGGGGTGATTGGCCACGATGATGAGCGGTCCCTGCCGCGGAAACTCAAACTCAGCAGGCAGATCAACGTCTTCCTGCAGGTTGAGTGAATGCGCCACCGAATCAAACCACGCGAACGCATTGGGATGCTGGGGATGCAGCTTGAAGAGGCGTGCGGATTCTTGATAACACGCCTCGAAGCCGCGCAGCCCCAGCGCTTTTTCCACGGCGGGTCCGACCAGGCGGTAAATCCGTCTCTGAAAAGGTGATTTGAGATGCTCGCTGAGATCGATAACCATTGGAACGGTCAGTGAATTGGACAATGAATAGCACCCATCCTCACGAATGCACGTCTAGCAAGCGCCATCCGTGTTTCGATTTTGTCATTCTTAAATATGATAGGGTCAGTTTAGCGCATTCTGAATTTGATTCATCCAGAACTCCGCTCGGGCGGCAAAGCTCCGTTCATCCTTTTGATACAGAACTCCGCGAGACACATTCACCAGCAGCGGCGCTTTCCTCCCGCTACCCTTCAGCGCCGCCAGATCTCCTCCTTGGGCACCCAGTCCTGGAATCAGCAGCGGCACGTCGGGGATGTGATCCAGCACATTTGGAGCGGCATTCGTCAATCCCACCACCAGCCCGGCCTGCGGGTGCCCGGCGGTCATGGCAGCCACCAGTTCATACACCTGGCGGTCCCCTGTCGGCTGCAGTTCGATGTCTTTTGCGCCCGGATTCGAGGTCACGCCAAGGAGATACAGTCCTTTGTCAGCGTATTTCAAAAACGGTTCCAGCGTGTCGCGGCCCATGTAGGCGTTGAGCGTCACCGCATCCACGTTCATGGCCTCAAAACAGGCCTTGGCGTAATAACCCTGCGTCTCGCCGATGTCCCCGCGCTTCACATCCAGCACCACCGGGATCTCCTTGGGGATCTCCTGCAAAATCTCCTCCAGCATCTTCATGCCGCGCCAGCCCAGCGCCTCAAAGTAGGCCGAGTTCGGCTTGAACGCTGCGGCAAACGGAGCCGTCTGCGCGATCACGTCCAGAATCCACCGCTTGGTCGATTCCTCCGCATTTTCCGCCCGCACGTCCAACCCTACGCAGAGGTTCGATCCGGTCTTGGCGATGCGTTGATTCAGTTTGTCGAGAAAAGTCATGCTCCGCTCTCATCGCACGGCTTTTCCTCCACGCCAAATCGAAGATTTGACGCTGCCACCCTGCCCGCCATTTTGAACGCCTTTCCCGATGAGCACCACCTCCGCCAGCAAGCCCCTCGTGGGCATCATCATGGGGTCCAGTTCCGACTGGCCCACCCTCCAAAATGCCGCCCAGGTGCTCAAGGACTTCGGCATCCCGTTTGAAAAGAAAGTCGTCAGCGCGCACCGCACGCCCCAGTTGCTCTACGATTACGCCACCACCGCCGCTGGGCGTGGCCTCAAATGCATCATCGCCGGTGCCGGCGGTGCCGCCCACCTGCCGGGCATGACCGCCAGCATGACCACCATCCCCGTTCTCGGCGTGCCGGTGCAAAGCCGCGCCCTCAGCGGCGTGGACAGCCTGTACTCCATCGTCCAGATGCCCGGCGGCATCCCCGTGGCCACCTTCGCCATCGGCAATGCAGGCGCTTTGAACGCCGGACTTTTCGCCGTCTCCATGCTGGCGAATAACGATCCCGAACTCGTCGCCAAGCTGAAAACCTTCCGCGAGCGCCAGACCCAGAAGGTGCTCGAAAGCCAGCACGAACTCGAAGTCGAACCCAAGGCATGAAGTTCCCGCCCCCTTCGACCATCGGCGTCCTCGGCGGCGGCCAGCTCGGCCGCATGCTCGCCCTCGAAGCCCGCCGCGCCGGTCATCGCATCGCCATCTTCACCGACGAGCCCCACGGCTGCCCCGCCGGCCAGTTCGCCGACGTCGAAATCAACGCCGCTTACGATGACGCCGCAGTCTTGAACAACTTCCTCCAGCAGGTCGATGTCGTCACCGCCGAGTTCGAAAACATCCCCGCCGCATGCCTCGCCGCCGTCGAGTCCGTGAAGCCCCTGCGCCCCGGTGCCAAAGCCCTCATCACCACGCAGCATCGCGAGCGCGAAAAAAACTTCCTGCGCGATCAAGGCATCGCCTGCGCCCCCTTCCGGGTTATAGACGACCTCGCCGGCCTCGAAGCCGCCGTCGCCGCGCTCGGCCGCCCCTGCGTCATCAAAACCGCCGCCTTCGGTTACGACGGCAAAGGCCAAGCCAAAGTCACTGCAGAGACCAATCTCGCCGAAGCCTGGAGCGGCTTCACCGGCCAGCGTGCCGTGGTCGAGCAATGGGTCAGCTTCGTCTGCGAAGTCTCCGTCGTCGGCGCACGTGGCATCGATGGCAGCATGGCCACGCACGGCTGTGTGGAAAACCAGCACACCCACCACATCCTCGATGTCACCATCGCTCCTGCCCGCGTGGAGCCGAGGATCGTTGAACAAGCCATCGCATTGTGGCAAGCCGTCGCTGAAGGCCTCGACTACGTCGGCACCATGGCCGTCGAAATGTTCGTCACCACCGATGGCCAAGTCATCGTCAACGAGATCGCCCCACGTCCGCACAACAGCGGCCACTACACCATCGACGCCTGCCGCACCAACCAGTTCCAGCAGCAGCAACGCGCCATCTGCGGCCTCACCCTCGGCGATGCCTCCCAGCACACGCCCGCCGTCATGATCAATCTCCTCGGCGACGTCTGGCCCGCTCCGCTCACCCACCCGAATTGGTCACCCGTCCTCAATCATCCGCGCGCCAAACTCCACCTCTACGGCAAACGCGAAGCCCGCTCCCGCCGCAAGATGGGCCACTTCACCGTACTCGGTGGCACGATTGATCAGGCGCTCCAGGATGCGCTGGGGATTCGGCAAGCGTTGGGGATTGGAGTGGCCTAACGCAGCCTTTTCAGCTTCAACGAGCGCGCCCCCCTTCAATGCGCCGGCACCGCCTTCGGGGGATGGCGGTCGGTGTGGATCCACTGCTGGGCCTCGGTCCAGAACGCTTCGACGGGCAGGGCAAAGGTGGTGACGCGATCCACGCGGGCGATGTTGATGCCAACGACCTTGCCTTCGAGCGTGGCGACGGGGCCGCCCATGTCGGTGGGAAGGAGAGGAATGTCGTGCTGGAGGACTTCGGGGAAGTTGTCGCTGCGCAGGGAGATGCCGCCATTGGCGAAGTCCTCGCCCTCCCAGTTTTGCAGCACCTTGGTGCGACTGGCGAGGCGGACACGGCAGGTCTCCTCCTTGTCTTTGCGCAGGTAGCGGATGTCAACCATCTCGCCGGGCTGGCGCTTGTTGACGATGTCATGCACGCGGCGGAACTCCGCCACCTTTTCACCTGCAATGGTGATAAGCACGTCGTCTTCCTGCAGTCCGGCGGCTTCGGCAGGGCTTTCACTGGCGATGCCGATGATGCGGACGCCTTGGCCTGCTTTGGGGGCTTTTTCATCCATGCGGATGCCCAGCGCAGCCCCGGTGCCGGGAATGTGGCGAAATTTGGCGCTGACAATGCCGATGCGCGTTTCCTTGCCTGCATCAGCCACGCTGCAGAGCCACTGGCCGAGGGTCAGGGAGTGGGCAGCACCGAAGGAAACCGCACGCAGGCCGGTGATGCCAACGGCCTGAGCCAGCACCAGGTCGAGGCGCGTTTCGCGATGAATCTCACGCAGATCGGCGGTGCGGCCATCGCTGAACTCGATGCGTACTTTATGCAGCTCGGGCACTTCGCTGGCCTTGATCAAAACGTAGCCGTCTGCACCCACGATGGTGGCGGTACAAATGGTGCGGCCAAGCGGGCTCTCCACCCGTGCGGCGCAGGCAATGGTGAGCGGCTTGAGCTTCTCGACGGCAGCAAGGGTGTGCTTCCCATTGGTTCGGTCCTCCACCGGCAGGGTGGGACGGGGGGCGTCCGCGTGAAGGCAAAGGGGGCTGAGGAGGAGCAGGAAGGCGGAATGACGAATGACGAATGACGAATGCCCCCGCGCGCGCGGTGCGGCGGGCCTTTCATTCGTTATTTTGTATTCGTTATTCGTCATGGACTTACTGCCCTTCTTCCTGCGGCTTTTGCGCCAGTTGGACGGACACGTCGTGTTCCTTGCCGTGAGTGCGGAGTTTGAGCTTGAGGGTGTCGCCGGCGGCACGGGCGCGCACGGTGGCACTGAACTGCTGCTGGTCGGTCATGGCGTCCCCATTGACGCTGAGAATGACATCCCCGGCGCGAATACCGGCCTTCAGCGCGGGCGAGCCTTCAATCACATCGGCCACTTCAAGGTCCAGGCTGTCGTTCATCACCGTCGCGACTCCGAGGTATCCCCCAGCACCCATGCCCCAGGTTTTGATGACCTGGGATTTCTGCATCGCCTCCCAGGAACGGAGGAAGGGGGCCATGGAGACATGCACGTTTTGATCCCGACCTTCCCAGATCTGGCTGTGGATGCCGATGACCTCGCCGTTAAAATTGAACAGCGGACCGCCAGAGTCACCGCCCATCAGCACGCAGTCGCTGTGCAGGCTGTTGGCGGTTTGTTTGATGATCTTGCCCACGCGCAGCACGGGGCCGCGTGACTTGTCGAAGCCGCCGGGGTGGCCGAGCGCGAAGCACCACTCGCCGGGCTGCGCCTTGGTGACTTCCCGGCTCAGATTCACAAAGGGCCAGGGTTTGCCACGGTCTTTCAGTTTGGCCAGAGCGGCATCGGTCTTTTCGTCCAGGCCCAGCGATTTGGCGGTGGTGACGGTGCCGTCTTCCAAAACGACCCGCATGTCCTTGCCCGGACCGTTGGGAACGTGGGCGGCGGTGAGCATCAGCCCGTCCGCAGAGATGATGACGCCACTGGCCGTGCCGCCCCCGTTCGTGCCCATCCCGGTCTGGATGGCCACCAGCGCCGGGCGCACTTTGGGCAAAAGCTTCTGCACGTCATTCTGGATCTTGAGCAGCGCGGCGATGTCGGTCTTGGGTGACGCAGAGTTTTTATCCGTGCCCCCTGCAGCAATGGCTGCTGTGGCAATGAGCCCAAACGCCACGGAGACCGTAGCGGCTCTGCGAGCCATGGAAGTGCAGAGTGTGAACATGCGCGTGTTGGAACTTACGATCACCCGCCCCGCAGTCAAACTGCGATCCTGCGGGGAATCTGCGGTTGAATACGGTGCCGGGCTGCGCTTCTCTCGGATGTCTTACCCCCAATACACACTCTTTTCATGAACTACGACCTCATCGTCATCGGCGGCGGGCCTGCGGGCTACGTCGGAGCCATCCGCGCAGCGCAACTCGGCAAAAAAGTGGCCTGCGTCGAAAACGACCGCGCCGGGGGCACCTGCCTGAACTGGGGCTGCATTCCCACCAAGGCTCTGCTGAAAAACGCCGAGCTGTACCACACCATCACCCATCGCGCTGAGGAGTTCGGCCTCAAGATCGGCAGCGTCGAGTACGACTGGTCCAAGGTCATCGGCCGCAGCCGCGGCGTCAGCGACAAGCTCAACAAGGGCATCGAGTTTCTCTTCAAGAAGAACAAGGTGGACTACCTCAAAGGCACCGCCAGCATCCCCGCCGCAGGCAAGGTCGAAGTGACCGCCGCCGATGGCACCAAGGCCACCCACGATGCGGCCAACATCCTCATCGCCACCGGCGCGAAAACCCGCCCGATGCCCGGCTTCCCCTTCAACGGCAAGACCGTCATCGGTAGCAAGGAAGCCATGATGCTGGAAAAGCAGCCGAAGAGCATCATCGTCATCGGCGCCGGTGCCATCGGCATTGAGTTCGCCTATTTCTTCAACGCTTACGGCACCAAGGTGACCGTCGTTGAAATGCTGCCAGACGTGCTCCCAGTTGAAGACACTGAAGTCAGCAAACTCCTGGAAAAGAGCCTGACCAAGTCCGGCATCCGCATCCTCACCAACACCAAGGTCACCGGCACCTCCGAAGACGGCAACGGCGTGAAGATCACCGTGGAAGGCGCTGCCAACGAGACCCTCGAAGCAGACGTCTGCCTCGTCGCCATCGGCGTGGCCCCCGTGCTGCCCGGCGGCGTCGAGATCAAGCTCACCGAACGCGGCTGGATCCAGACCGACGAGCGCTATCAGACCTCCGTCAAAGGCGTCTATGGTGCCGGCGATATCATCGGGCCGCCCTGGCTCGCCCACGTGGCCAGCTACGAGGCCGTGCAGTGCGTCGAAGGCCTCTTCACCAAGCACAAGCCCAAGAAAGTCGGCGTCTTCCCCGGCTGCACCTACTGCCATCCGCAGGTCGCCAGCATCGGCCTCACCGAGCGTGCGGCCAAGGAAAAGGGCCTCAAGTTCAAGGTCGGCAAGTTCCCCTACGTCGCCAGCGGCAAGGCCCTCGCCGCCGCCGAGTCCGAAGGCTTCGTCAAGATCCTCTACGGCGAACCGCACGGTGAGATCATCGGCGCACACATCATCGGCAGCGAAAGCACCGAGATGATCGCCGAGATCGGCCTCGCCATGAACCTCGAAGCCACCTGGGACGAAATCGAAGCCACCATCCACGCCCATCCGACTCTGTCCGAGATGGTCAAGGAGGCTACGGAAGTGGCCAAGGGGCATCCGATTCACGTGTGAAAATGACCGGCCCTCATGCGCTTCAGGTATCACATCCACGGGGTGGAATTACTCGAAGCGATGATGGTCGGGTGGAGATATCTTTTCTCACGCTCATACCGGCTCAAGAAGCATCGCGAATGGCGCGCAAATGGATGGTTTCGGATGACGCTCGAAATCATCTATGGCTTGTCCGGAATCCTTTTGTCGATTGGGCTGCCGAGTTTAGTCGCACTGGCACTTTGGAAATAGTACTGTCCTTGGATTCACCAAGGGCAGTGGCCCTGCTTCATCGAGTTCAGGGAGGCGCTTCGCCAAGCGCTGGGAACGGCTCTCTGACAAGGACGCAGGTTGCATCCCGTATAGGCATCTCCATCCTCCACCATGAACCGCCGCCAGTTTCTCCACACCACCGCCGCAGCTCTCTCCGCGTCCTCCTGCACCACGACGACCCGGCGGGCGGACAAGCTGATCATCGACACGCATCAGCATCTCTGGAACCGCAAGGAGTTGAATCTGCCTTGGCTCAATAGCGCGCCGGAGGTGCTGCAGCATGATTTCCTCACCCCCGAGTATGTCGAGGCGACCCACGGTCTGAAGGTGAAGGCCATCTACATGGAGGTCGACGTGGCTCCGAAAGATCACATCAAGGAGGCCGATGCCATCGTGGCGCAAATCCGCGCCCGCAACACGCCGACTGTCGCCGCCACCATTGGCGGGCGTCCAGCTTCGCCAGATTTCGAGAGCTACGTGCAGCGCTACGCAGGCAATGGCATCGTCAAAGGCCTGCGCCAGGTGCTGCATGGCCCTTCCACGCCTGCAGGTTACTGCCTGCACCCCGATTTCGTGCGCGGAGTGCAAACGCTCGGCAAACACGGTCTCAACTTCGAACTCACCATGCGCCCCACGGAGTTGCACGATGCCGTGAAGCTCATCCAGCAGTGCCCGGAGACCCACTTCGTGCTCGACCATTGCGGCAATGGCGACCCCAAGGCCTTCAATCCCAAACTCGCCCCCGGCTTGAAACGCAGCTGCACCGCCGACGGCTGGAGGCGTGGCATCGACGCCGTTGCTGCGCAGCCCGGGGTGATGTGCAAGATCAGCGGCATCGTCGCCTTCGTGCCGCCTGACAAGTGGCGTGCGGAAGACCTCGCGCCGGTGGTGAACCACTGTCTCGATGCCTTTGGTCCAGATCGCGTCTTCTTCGGTGGCGATTGGCCGGTCTGTCTGCTTGGCAGCCGCTTGCGCGGCTGGGTGGAGGCGCTGAATCAGATCGTGGCTGACCGCCCCTTCGAGCACCAGCGCAAGCTGTGGTCAAAAAATGCGATTGGGTTTTACAAGCTCTAAGCGAAGGGTCACGCTAGCTAGAAGCGAAGCATGTAGCCCGTAGGATGGGCGTGGCGACAGCCCGCCCGTCCATCAGCGCATGGCAAACAATATGGCGTACGAACACGCTCATAGTCGGGCGGTTTGGCGAAGGGCGTAGTGGAGCGTAGGTGAGATGGGCACGCCAAACACGCCCAACCTACGACCAGAAACTCTAGTCCAGCGTCTGCCTATAACGAAACACCCCGATGAACAGGGCGACGAGAGCAAACAGCCCAATCTGCCAAAGCTGCAGCGAAATATCAGCAAAGGTGTTCCCTTTGAGCAGCACCCCGCGCACGATGCGCAGGAAGTGCGTCAGCGGCAGCACCTCGCCGATGTTCTGCGCCCACTGCGGCATGCCACGGAAGGGAAACATGAAGCCGGAGAGCAGCAGCGAGGGCAGGAAGAAAAAGAACGAGCCCTGCACCGCCTGCAGCTGATTGGTGGCCAGTGTCGAGAAGGTGATTCCAACCGCGAGGTTTGCAGCGATGAAGACAAACGCGGCGGCAAAAAGCAGCCCGAGATTTCCGATCATCGGCACATGAAAGAGGAAATGCGCCGCGATCAAAATAAGCGTCACCTGGATGTAGCCAACAAACATGTACGGGATGATCTTCCCCAGCAGCACCTCAAACGGCCGCGTCGGCATCGAGAGCAGGTTCTCCATCGTGCCACGTTCCCGTTCACGCGTGATGGCCAGCGCAGTGATCATGACCATCGTCATCGTGAGCACTACACCCATGAGACCGGGGACGATGTTGTACTGAGTAACCGCCTCCGGATTATACAGCGCATGAATGCGCAGATCGATGGAGGCCTCGCTTTGCGCCAGGTAGGCGAGTGGCCCTTTGAAATCATTCATGAGCGCCGTGGTCAGCAGCGGGCGCATGATGTTGATGGCGTTGCTTGTCGCCGCAGGGTCGGTGGCGTCGGCTTCGATCAGCAGGGTGGGTTTGTCACCACGCAGAAGGTCGCGTGAAAAATCTTGCGGGATGGTGATGACGAACTGCACCTCACCATGTTCCAGCACTTCACGTGCTTCGTCCTCGCTGTGCACCTGCCGCACAAACTCGTAGTAGCCGCTGTTGCGGATGGCGCTGAGCAGCGTCCGCGCCTGCGGTCCCTGGTCATTCATGAGCACGGCGGCGGGCAGATGCTTGGGGTCCGAGTTGATGGCAAAGCCAAACAACAGGAGCTGCAGCAGCGGAATGCCCACCATCATGCCAAAGGTCACGCGATCACGTCGCATCTGGATGAACTCCTTGATGATGATCGCCAGAAAGCGCGTGATGGAGAAATAGCGGTTCATTTGGCGAAGTTGTCCTTCGATTGATCCATCAGGTGAATGAACACGTCTTCAAGGCCAGGGTGGATGAGGGTCCATTCATGATCGCTGCGAAAAGGTGCAATGGACTGCTCCAATGCTGCTGCATCGCCACCGCTGACGTGCAGCATGGTGCCAAACGCGACAGCCTGTTGTATCCCCGGCTTCCCACGCAGCTCAGTAGCGAGCTTCAACAGATCGTCCCCTTTCACTGACCATGTGGTCAGGTGCGCACTCTCGATCACCTCTTGTACTGTGCCGTGGGTGAGCAGATTGCCATACGCGAGATAAGCGATCCGATGGCAGCGCTCGGCTTCATCCATGTAATGCGTGGTGATGAGAAAGGTCAGCCCTTCGGCGGCGAGTTGGTGGATCTGCTCCCAGAAATCGCGGCGCGCTTTCGGGTCCACACCTGCCGTAGGTTCATCAAGCAGGAGCAGCTTCGGCTCATGAATCAAACAGGCCGCCAGCGCGAGCCGCTGCTTCCAGCCCCCAGACAACTGACCTGCCAGCTGCTGCTCACGTCCCGCAAGGCCGAGCCGTTTGATGGAGGCGCTAACTGTCTCCTCGCGATTTTTGACGCCATACATGCGCGCCACGAAATCCAGATTTTCACGAATGCTCAGGTCTTCATAGAAGCTGAATCGCTGCGTCATGTACCCCACCTGCTTCTTGATTTCCTCGCTCTGCTTGATCACATCAAACCCCAGGCACGTGCCACTGCCTTCGTCCGCCTTGAGCAGACCGCACAGCATGCGGATGAAGGTGGTCTTGCCGCTGCCATTGGGGCCTAGAAAGCCATAGATCTCCCCCTTGCGCACCTGCAGATCGATCTTGTTCACGACCGTGCGCGTGCCGAATCGCTTCGTCATGCCTTTCACGTCGATGGCCAGTTCTTCGCTCATCTTCAGGGCGCGAATTCGACATCGACCGGCTGCCCTGGGTGCAGCTTCGCCGCCACCCCGTCGTCAAAGCGCAGCTCAATCATGAACACCAGCTTGCTGCGGTTCTCCTGGCTGTAGATCACCGGCGGAGTGTATTCCGCCTGTGGCGCGATGAAGCTGACCTTCGCGGTCAGCGCTTCGGCCACACCATCGAGATGGATCTTCACCGCATCACCTACCTTCAAGGTCGTCAGCCGCGTTTCCGGCACAAAGGTGCGCACCTTGATATTGGCCGGCGGCAGCAGTGAAACCACCGGGTGGCCCGCCTCCACCATTTCACCTGCACGATACAGCGTGTCATTCACCACTGCCGCCTGTGGGGCGTTCTGTTGCTTTTGAGCGAGATCCCACGCGGCTTTTGTCAGCATCGCTTCGCGTGCTTTCACGTCACCCTCCAGGGCGGCCACCGCATCTTTGCGCATGCCCAGCCCGGCTGTTTTCAAATCGGCTTCCAGTTGCTCGACCCGCTTGTGGTTCTGGATGTTCACGCTGCGGGCTTGATCCGTGCTGTCCACCGCCACCGCACCGGATTTCGTCAGGTCGAGCTGCCGCGCGAGCTCGATTTCCGCCAATGCCGAAGCCTCACGTGCCTGCTTCAACTGCGCTTGAATGGACTCGATCTCCGAGGGCCGCTTGCCTTTCTGCGCATCCTCCAGCGTGTTTTTGGCCTGCTGCAGCCGGTGATTTGCCTCATCCCGTGCCGCCGTTTCAGCCACGTCTTCCAGCGCAAACAGCACATCACCCTCCTTCACCTGCGCGCCACGCTGCACATTCAGCTTCGTCAGCTTGCCGCCCAGCGGCGAGGACACATACACAAACTCACCCTCAACATAACCCTGCAGGATGTTGGATGGTGGGCGCTTGCAACCAAGCAACCCGAGGATCAGCACCAGGGCACCGATGGAATGGAACAACTGCTTCATGTGAGGGTAACCGCACAGCGGTTACCCTGTTACGGATGGGTTGCAAGCAGTGGACGCCCGAGATTGAGCCTCAGGATCAAACTCACTTTGCCACGCCCAGTACTTCCAACTCATGAATGGACCAATAGGTCCCCTTCGCTTCGCCGGTCTGAGAGATACGGATGGATTTGGCTTTGGCCGGCTTGGGGAAGAGGTATTCGACGGCTCCGGCATCGCCTTTGCCCTGGAGAATGGGCTTCTCCCATTCGGTTCCGTTGAGTGACAATTCGATCTTGTACTGACGCGGGTAGTCGTTGTGGGATTTGCCGGTGTCGAGCACAAGGCCGGAGATGTCGGTGGCTTCGGGCAGGTCGATCTGGAACCACATGTCGGGTGTCTGCGAACCATGGCTGTCCCAGCGGGAGGCGATGTCGCCATCGACGGCTTTGTTGACATCCTTTGTGCCATGGCTGGCGGTGAGCTTCCAGGCAGCGCGGTTTTTCAGCGGCTGTGGGTAGAGGGCTTGCAGCTCCTCGATGCTCCAGGGCGTGATGCGCTTGGAGAGGTCTTTGCGCAGTGCGGCCACTTGCTTTTTATCAACGAGCCTGCCGTTGTTGCCGAAGGCCTTGCGGATGTAGCTGGTGACGTCGGCGATCCACTGGTCGTTGTTCGTCGCCATGGGCACCATCTGCGCCTCATAGGTCTTGCCATTGATGGGGCCGGTGAGGCCGTTCATCATCACACGCACGATGGCGTCTCCCTGCACGGCGGTTTTGGAGCCAGCGAGCGGCGGCGCAAGCGTGGCTCCTTCGCGTCCGGCGATGGGCATGCCATTGCCATCGAAGCCGTGGCAGGCGAAGCAGAGCGAGCGGAAGATTTCCTGGCCGCGCTCCAACTGCTTCTTTTCATCCTTGGTGAAGCTGCCGCTGATCTTCGGAGCCTCGACGAGCAACTGCGCACCGATCTCCTTCACACCAACGCTGGGCGATGTCATGAGCGCCATCTGTGCTTCGAGCTTCCAGTTGGGCCAGTTGAAAAGGCGGCTGGTGTAGAGTGTCTGCAGCACCACCGTCGGATCTTTGTCGGTGCGCAGGGCTTTGATGTCGGCGATCAAGGCGGTGTCGCCTTTCTTCAGGAGCGATTCCGCCACACGGATGGCATTGGCGCGGAGTTGCGGGTGCTCATCCTTCATCGCGGTGTGGATGATGTCAGGCGTGACGGCATCGAGGCCTTCGAGGGTCCATAGCGCGTGCAGCCTGGCGAGGTGGTTGTCATTCTTTGCTGCCATCTCAATAAGCTCGGGCACCACAGATTTGTCGTTTTTCACCACCAGCATGCGCTGCGCGGTGTCGCGCCAGAAACCGTTCGGATGCGTGAGATGCGCGACGAGCTGCCCGGCTGTCTCGCCGATCATCTTCGGCTGCGGGCCGGGCTTGAAGTCCTTGTGCACCAGACGCCACACACGGCCGTGGCCGGTGACATGCTGCATGCCGGTGGGTTCGATGGCGCCACGCAGGAAGCTGCCCGGCTTGACCCAGTTGCCTTCCTGAATGATGCCGCGATACGCATCGACAATGTAGAGGCAACCATCGGGGCCGGTGGTCATGTTCAGCGGGCGGAAGTTCGGGTCGCTGCTGCGGATGAACTCGCTCATCTCCGCCTCATACGGGTTGGTCACGGTGGTGATGCCATCTTTCACTTCTACGATGGAACGGCGAATCAAACGGCCCACTGGCTCCGGGAGGAAGACGTTGCCATACAGTTCCTTCGGCAGGCGATCACCACGATAGACTGTCTGTCCGGCGCAGCCGGTGAAATGGTTCAAACGCAGGTCTTCCGGCGAATGGAAGCGACCGGGTCCGCCCTGGAAATCGCCCAGCGCGACGATGGGCCACACCGTATCATACTTCTCGCTCTTCTGCTGCGGCACGTTGATCGCGGCGTAGAGAATGGGTGCCTGGTAGTTCCACAGGCCCTTTTCGCCACCGGCATTGCTCCACCACATCTTGCCGTAGTCATCCTGCGCCAGGCCCCACTGGCCACCATTCGGCGCGGTGTTTTCTTTGAGCGGCGCATCCTTGCCGTTCCAGCGCAGGCGATAGCCGTTGTAGGTCGTGTAAATCCAGTTGTCCAGACCCCACACGAGGCCGCTGGGCTGGTGCTCCATGTTGCCGCCGCGCGGACCGCCGACGTACCACGGCGCTTGCTCATCTGCCACGCCGTCGCCATTCGCATCGCGGTGCAGCGTGATGTCATTCGTGTCCGTGATGCCGACCAGCACACGGTCATCCAGCGGCAGCACCATGCGCGGCAGCAGGACGTTGTCGAGATAGACGCTGTGCTTGTCATACACGCCGTCACCTTTGGTCGATTCATGCAGCGAGATGCGGCTCTTCGGCGTCAGCTCGTCCGTGCCGTCGATATCCTGCATGTAGGTGCGCATCTCGACGATGTACATCTTGCCGTTCCCGTCGAACGCGATCGCCGTCGGCTCCTTGATGATCGGATCGCTCAGCACCAGCTCCAGTGAGTAACCATTCGGCAGTTCAATCGTCTTCAGCTCCTCCTCGGCGGTCAGTGCCTTGACGGGGAAGGTGTAAGTCGGCTTCGTTTGAGCGAATGCGGCGGTGCCGGCGAAGGCGAGGAAGGAAAGGAAACGGAGGTGCATGACGAGCGGGGGTTGAAATATCGCCATTTACATACTTATGCAAACCCCTGTTCGTTTGGTGACAGGCTGCCAATTTTTGTTAAAATCCGGCCATGCCGCTGCCACGCCTCCAAGCCGAGTTTTTCGCCCAAATCGCCGATCCGCAGGGCGTGCGGGCCATCTTCGAACACATGCCGGGCGTGTTCTTCTTCATGAAGGATGCCGAGGGGCGGCACATCGCTGCGAACAGCGCCACGTATGAACGCTTCGGCATCAAGAGCGAGCGCGAGCTCGTCGGAGCGATGGACGAAAAGTTCTTCCCGCCCGAAATTGCCAAGGCTTACCGCGAGGACGACCAGAAGGTCATCCGCAGTGGCAAGCCCCTCATCAATCGCCTCGAAGTCTGGTACGACGAACAGCACAACCTGAGCTGGTTCCTCTGCACCAAACTGCCCGTGCTCGACAAACGCGGCAGGGTCATCGGCGTCATGGGCATCACCCGGCGCGATGAAGACCGCATGCGCCAGCACGACGTCCGCGAAGTGACCGCCGCCATCCAATACGCCCGCGCGCACTGCCAGCAGCTCGTCACCACGGCCGAACTCGCCCGCGCTGCCGGAGTCTCCGAACGCCACCTGCACCGCAAGCTCCGCGCCGCCCTCGGCCTCAGCCCTTATGAACTGCTGCTGCGCACCCGCATCCAATCCTCCGCCGAAGCCCTGGCCAAAACCTCCACGCCCATCATCCAGATCGCCCTTGACCATGGCTTCTGCGATCAAAGCGCCTTCACCCAGCAGTTTCGCAAACGCACCGGCATGACGCCAAAGGAGTTTCGCACCCGGCACCACGGTTGAAATTGCTCAAAGCGCCTCAGGCCTCAGAGGACGCGGCCCGAAGGAAAGCCAGCCTTTGGCGCAAACTGTTGGCAGCAGAAGTCTCCGGCAGCATGGCCTCATCTAGCGTCAGCGTTAGCTCCCATCCGCCATGCGGCTGTCTGACATGTGCCGCACCAAGGCTGCTCCACCAGGTCAGCATCACATGGTTTTCATCCAGCACCTCAGCCACGAACTGACGGATCCCAATTGAGTGCGCATGCTCCCAGATCGCAGCCAGCAATATCGTGCCCGCTCCCTGCCCCTGAAACTCATCCGCCACGGTAAAGGAGACTTCCGCCGTGTCCGCATGCACGCCGGAACGCCAGAACGAGCCGCCTCCGACGCCGGGAACGTCGTCGTTGTTTTCGATCACAATGATCCAGCTCGCATGCTGTCCCTGATCTTCCGCACACAGCCGGTCAATGAAGGTCGGATTGGCTCCGCGAAAGCTCGTCCAAAATCTGAAATACGTGGATTCAGGCGACAGCCTCCTGAAAGCCTCACTGATCCTTTCCCGATCATCCGGCAGCAGCGGGCGCAGGATCACCGGGAGTTGGTCTCTAAGGTTCAGTCGATAGTGGTCCAGCAAAATGAGGAGGTTTGATTCGATCCCAAGTAGTGGCCAAGTGGGCACATCTTCAACCCCGACAACGCGGATGAATGGCAATCGCATTTGTAGGCAGGCGCATCCTTGGCTAGCCTGCCCCCATGCCCGCCCCGCGTACCACCACCAAACCCGAAGTCCTGCGCGGACTCGTGGACCGCGTGGTGTTTCACAATGAGGACAACGGCTACTGCATCCTGAAAATTGTCCCGGCGGGGCGGCAGGAGGTGGTGAGCTTGATAGGCAAAGCGCCTCGCGTGGTCGCTGGCGAGGAATTTGAAGCCAAAGGCGTGTGGGAGCCCAATCGCGACTTCGGCCCGCAGTTCAAAGCGGACGCACTCAAGCTCCGACGCCCCGACTCACTCGCAGGCATCGAGCGCTACCTCGGCAGCGGTTTGATCGAAGGCATCGGGCCGAAGTATGCCAAACGAATGGTCGAGAAGTTCGGGCCGAAGGTCTTCGACGTCATCGAGAACGAATCGAAGAAGCTCGAAGACGTGGAAGGCGTGGGCAAGAAGCGCCGCATCGAGATCCGTGCTTCGTGGATCAAGCAGAAGTCGATTCACGGCATCATGCTGTTCCTGCATCAGCACGGCATCAGTTCCTCGCGGGCTTTGCGCATCTACAAAACCTACGGCGACGAAGCGCAGGCGGTGCTGAAAGAGAACCCGTATCGGCTGGCGCAGGACATTCGTGGCATCGGCTTTAAAACAGCGGACGACATCGCTTATCAGCTGGGCGTGGCGGAAGACGCGCCGGAGCGTATCAAGGCGGGGATTCTGCATGTGCTCGAGACGGCGGCAGGAAACGGCCACTGCTGCCTTCCAGAGACTGAGGTGGTCAAAAAGGCGACTGAGTTGCTCGGTGTGGAGGCGTTGATCGCGCCGCAGGTTGATGCGCTCATCACGAGTGATCAGATCGAGCGGCACGGCACCTTTTTATACTTGCCCTATTTGCGCGCAGCGGAGCAAAGCATCGCAGCGAATGTGAAGTCACTCGCCAGCCTGCCTGCGGCCTATCCGAGCATCGACGAAGACGCCGCTCTCGCCTGGGTGATGAAAAAAACGGGCAAGGAACTTGCCGAAAGCCAGCAGCGCGCGGTGCGCGAGGCCCTGCGGCAGAGGCTGCTCATCATCACCGGTGGCCCCGGCGTGGGCAAGACCACCATCCTGCGCAGCATCCTTCTCATTTTACAAAGCAAGCAGGTCAAACTCGTGCTCGCAGCGCCCACCGGACGTGCAGCGAAGCGCCTGACCGAAAGCACCGGGCTGGAGGCGAAGACGTTGCACCGCCTGCTCGAATACCAAGGCGAAGGTCAGTGGGGGCGGCATCGTGGCAAACCGCTCGCGGGCGATCTGTTTGTCGTGGACGAAGCGTCGATGATTGATGCCCCGCTGATGGCGCAGTTTCTCTCCGCGCTGCCCGAAGGCGCGCATCTGCTCATTGTGGGAGATGCCGATCAGCTTCCTTCCGTCGGCCCCGGCATGGTGCTGCATGACTTGATCGCCAGTGACAAAGTGCCCCGCGTGAAGCTCACCGAGATCTTCCGCCAGGCCGCCAGCAGCCGCATCATCACCAGTGCGCATGCGATCAATCGCGGCCAGGTGCCCGATTTGAAACCCTCACGCAGCAGCGACTTCTTTTTTCTTACCGCCAGTGAGCCAGAGGAGATCAAGCACACGCTCGTCGAGCTCGCGCACACGCGACTGGCCAACAAGTACGGCCTCGATCCCATCCACGACATTCAGGTACTCACGCCGATGAATCGCAACCTGCTCGGCACCATCTCGCTCAATCAATCGCTGCAACTCGCGCTCAATCCACCCAACGAGCTGAAGTTCGAGATCGAGCGTTTTGGCGTGACCTTCCGCGTTGGCGACAAGGTCATCCAGACCCACAACAACTACGACAAGTCAGTCTTCAACGGTGACATCGGGCACATCGTCACGATCGATGCCGACCCGGTGAAGGTTCACGTCCGCTACGACGCCGACCGCCTCGTCGAATATGAGCCCGGTGAGCTCGACGAGCTGCAGCTCGCCTACGCACTGAGCATTCACAAAAGCCAGGGCAGCGAGTTTCCCTGCGTCATCCTTCCCGTGAGCACGCAGCATTACGTGCTGCTGGAGCGCAGCCTGATCTACACCGCCATCACCCGGGCCAAGAGGCTTTGCGTGCTCGTGGGTGATGAGCGGGCGCTGTCGCTGGCGGTGAGCAAGCAGGAGAGCCGCAAGCGGTGGACGGGGCTGCGTGGAATGCTGTGATCAAACAGTCATCAAAGCAGCGTAGGTTTGAGGCACTCCACCCAACCGACGATCCTCATGCCCACGACCCGCCGCTCCTTCTTGAAGAATTCCACGCTCGCCTCCGCTGCTGTCGCTTTTCCGGCCTTGGTGCGCGGGCAGAACCTCAACAGCAAGCTCCAGGTGGCCTGCGTGGGGGTGAACGGGATGGGATACAGCGATCTGCACAATGTGGGATCGCATGCTTCAGTGAAGTTTGTCGGCTTCTGCGATGTGGATGCGAATCGTTTCGACAAGGCGGATGCGGAGTTCCCGGGCGTGAAGCATTTCTCCGACTACCGCGAGATGTTCAGCACGCTAGGCGACGGCTTTGATGCGGTGACGGTGGGCATTCCTGACCACATGCATGCACCGGTGGCAGTGACCGCGATGCAGAAGGGCAAGCACGTCTATTGCCAGAAGCCGTTGGCGCATACGGTCTGGGAGGCACGGCAGATGCGGCTGTGGGCGGAGAAGAAGAACCTCACCACGCAGATGGGCAACCAGATCCACTCGTCGATCGAGTACCGCATGGGCACGCGGCTGATCAAGGAAGGCGCGATCGGAAAAATCAAAGAAGTCTATTCATGGGTCGGGGTCACGGGCAATGAGCGCACGCGCATGTTCCAGCCACCGCCTGCGGTTCAGGCACCGGCGAATTTGAACTGGGATCTGTGGATCGGTGCGGCGCCCATGCGTGAGTATGCGCCAGCCTACCATCCCTTCATCTGGCGTGACTGGCAGGACTTCGGCGGCGGTGGTCTGGGCGACTTTGGCTGTCACATCATGGACCCGGTCTTCACCGCACTCGATCTGACCGCGCCGATCAGCGTGCAGGCGAAGAACAGCGGCATCAACAACCAGATCTGGCCCACGCATGAGACGATCAACTACGTCTTCCCCGGCACGGCATACACAGCTGGCAAGACGATGAAACTGACATGGATGGACGGCGGCTTGAAGCCGAGCCACAAGCTGGCGCAAATGCCTGGAGACATCGATCTTCCCTCCAGTGGTTCCATCTTCATCGGCGAAGGCGGCACGATGGTGCTTGCACACGTGGCGGGGCCGCGCCTGTATCCGCTCGACAAGTTCACTGGCTTCAAATATCCCAAGGAAGAAGGTCGCAGCCACTGGCACACCTGGGTGGACGCCTGCCTCGCCGCCAAAAAAACCAGCGACGGCTTCCACTACGCCGGCCCCCTCGCGGAAACCGTGCAGCTTGGCAATGTGGCCACGCGTCTGGCCATTCCGAAGATTGACCCGATCACAGGCCGCATGGAGGAGGCCAACAAGGTGCTGGAGTGGGATGCTGCCAATCTGAAGTTCCCGAACGCACCCGAGGCGGACCCACTGCTCACGAAAACCTACCGCCCGGGCTTCGAAGTGGCGGCGGCGTAACGCCTCCGTACGTCCTGATTTCATTCCATGCGCGCTGGTTTGGAAAAGCTGACGCGCATTTATTTTGATGGCAATTGAGTGTCTGGCGTAGTTATTGCGTCAGACACTTTATATGAATTCGGAAAACACCAACGAATCATCATCTTCCCTTAGCGGAAGCCTCCTGCTCGCCTCACCGGCCATGCGCGACTCGAATTTCGCCCGCTCCGTGGTCTTCATGGCGGCGCACAACGCGAAGGACGGTGCTTTTGGCTACATCCTGAACCGGCCGCTGGAACAATGCGTGGCCGATCTGCTGCCAGATCAGGATCTGGGGGCGCTCGGAGAGGTTCCCGTCTTCATGGGGGGGCCGGTTTCGACCGACAAACTGGCTTTTGCCGCGCTGCACTGGAACAAGCGCCGCCGCACCTTGCGCTGCCAGACGCACCTCTCGGTGGCAGACGCCCTGCATGCACTGAGCCTCGGCCATGATGTGCGTGGCTTCGTCGGTTACTCCGGCTGGAGCGGCGGTCAGCTCGAAAGCGAGCTTGAAGTGCGTTCCTGGATCACCACCAGCGCGCGTCCTCTCGTGCTTACCGTCGAAAAACCGACGCAGATGTGGTCAGCCATTCTCAAAGACATGGGACCAGTGTACCAGGTGATGGCCGGCATGCCGGAGGATGTGAGTCTGAATTGAGCTATTTCGAAAACTCCTTGTCGATCGCGTCGAGGTACTTCGAGATCGGGTCGGTGCGTGGCGGGAGTTCTTTTTGAATGGTGGTAGGAAGATTGAGGTAGCTGTCGAACTTGCCGGAGAGGCGGCCGCTTTCGCTGGCTTCGAACCAGTCAAGGTAGTCGCGCACGGCGATGGACTTCTGATAGGCGACGAGAGCAAACTCGTGCAGCGAGGCAAGGCGCTTGTCCATGTCCTTGGTCTTCCCGGCTTCTATGTCGAGCACGGCAACAAGATAGCCTCTGACAACGGGGCGAAACAGCACGCTGACACGCAGCTCCAACGCGCGTAGCGAGGCAATGTTGAAGCTGAGTATTTTGGACTTGTCAGGGTGGTTGAGGATGTGCTGGTACTCCTCCAGCGGCAAATTCACCTGCACGAAGGTGGATTCTGCGGCCGCCGTGCCAGCGGTGGCGGATTTGATTTGTTCCGGCGTGGCAGGTTTGGCGTTCGGATTGGTGGTACGCACTTTGTCCGCAGCTTTGGCCGAGGATTTGGATGCAGGTTTGGAGTTGGGATTGGTCGTGTGCGGTTTGTCGCTTTTCTTGACGGCAGGTTTGTCTTCCGCATCAGGCTTCCCGGCACTTTTCTTGGGAGCGGGGGCCTTCTTTGGCTCTTCCTTTTCCACTTCTTCAGCCTTGGGTTTGCGTTTGCGGAAATCAAACAGCGGCTCTGCGGTCTGACGTACGGCAGCGGGAGCGAGCAACTGCCAGGCATCTGCCAGCATGGGCGAAAGCAGTCGTGCGACATCGATGGCGGCAGGCGGGGTGAGAAATGTCTGCTTCTCTTTGGCGGGTTTGTCCGCAGGTTTTTCTTCAGCAGGTTTCTTGTCGCCACGAAACCAGTTCAGGGGATTGAGTTTGGTGGGCTTCTTTTCTTCCTGGGGCTCCGCCTTGGCTGCCGGTTCTTTTTTGGCAGTCACCTTGGGCTTTTCGATAGCGGCAGCTTTTTCTTTCTCTTTTTCGGAGACCTTTTTGTCTTTGTCCGCAGGTTTCTTTTCTTCACTGCCAGCGCCGAAAAGGCGGCCCATAAATCCAGGTTTCTTGTCCTCTTCCGCCTTTTTTTCTTTCTCGGCAGCAGGTTTTTCAGCGGTCTTGGGTTGGCTGTCTTTGACGGCTGGCTCAGCGGGCGTCTTTTTCTCTTCACTGCTGGCACCAAAAAATCGGTCCATCAGTCCGACTGTCCTTTCACCCTCGATCTTCTTCTCCTTCTCGGCACCAGCGGTGGCTTCAGCGGGTTTGTCCGCAGGCTTGGGCTTCTTGTCTTTGGCAGCAGGCTCTGCTGGCGTCTTCTTCTCCTCATGGCCAGCACCGAACAGACGGCCCATAAAGCCAGGCTTCTTTTCCTCTTCGGCTTTCTTCTCCTTCTCGGCAGCAGCGGTGGTTTCAGCGCGTTTGTCAGCAGGTTTGGATTTGTCGTCTTTTTCGCTGGCATCACCCAAGAAAAGAAGGCGGCGGAAGAGGCTGCGCTTCGGCTTCTGCTCATCCCCGGGCTGCTCGTCCTTGGCGTCGTCTTTCGTCTTGGTCTTGCCAGGCGCATCGGCGGCGGAAGATGGCGCGTGGGACTCGTTGGCTGTGACCACGGGCAGCGGCGCTGGGAGCACAAACGGGTGCAGCTTCACGTTCTTCGGGACTGCGGCAGGAAGTGCTTCGTAGTGGATGGTGATGGCTTCCTCAATGGCCTTGATGCTCTCGGCGGGCGTGAGCGGTTCGGAGACGCCGGGTTTGGCCAGCGTGGCGAGCTGCAGCGACCACCATTTGTTCAGGCTTGAGGCCGAGGCGGTAAAGTTGGGAAATGCGGCGCTGAGCAGTTCACGTTCAGAGCGCGGATCGCTGGCAAGAGCGTTGAGGAACTTGTTCAGGTGCTGCGGCCCGCCAGGCTGATCAACGAGCGCCAGCACCAGGGCGCAGCAGGAGGTTTCGTAAATGGTGCGCGAGAGCCCGTCCATTTCGACTGGAGAGGCTTCGATGATCTCCTCGATGCCATAAATTTTACCGCTGTGGAACAACGTGGCAAATAAAGTGCTGGGATTGGCACTGCCACGGTAGTCCATGGCATGCAGCACACCGGTCATGATCCAGTCGGGCAGCAGCAGGCGTCCTTCCGGCGTCTCGATCTTTTGATGATTGCGCAGGATGCGCTCGGCGAGGAGCGCACGCACGATCTCCTTGCGCAGATCAGCCGCATTGAGGCCGGGCCGCTCGTTGACCGTGACTTGGAGATGAAAGCCGCCAAAGGTAAGCTCCGAAATGGTGGTGGAAACTATGGGCGCTTTCGATTTGGCCGCTTCCTCGCCCGTGTTCAACACCACCACGATCGGCAGCACCCAGGGCTCCTTGTCATTGAGCGCTTTACGCAGATCCTGGGCAATCTCCTCACAGCGCGTGGACATGGCGCTGCGAGTCTCAAACACTTTGCCATGCACGATGAACTGCCGGCTGGTGCTGGTGGAACTGGTGATGGGGATTTTCTCTGAAGGGGAGGCCACACGCGGAGCCTCCTTGACATCGGGCTTCCGGGTGACGGCTTCCAGCACCTGCATTTTGCTGGTGGAATTTTGTGACGGCACCGCAGGAGCCGCAGGGCTGGCAGGTTCTGGTGCTGGTGCAGCGGACTTGGCCGGCCCGCCCTTCTGCAACTGGCCTGGCACAGGAGGCGGCGCAACAGGCTTCGGCGCCTCGATGGCAGCCGCCGCTGCCTTTTGTTCTGAAGTGAGTGGAGGAACCGGCGGTGCCGGGGTCTGCCCCTCGCCAAGCAGAGAGGCGCAGATGAACGAGATAACGCCCACCAGGGCGGATGGGAAACGGCGGTTCATTCGTGAGGGAAACGGGGATCGAGCACGAGCTTGCCCTTGGCGATGGTGATTTGGTTCATCTGGAACAAGGCGCGGATTTCCGGCTCCAGCGCCACTGCTACTGCTTCCAATGACGGATAGAGCAGCCGCATCATGCCGCGTGGCATTTGCAGATGGCCGTAAGCCCCGCGCAGCACCTCGACACGAAAATCCTTGTCGTCACGAGTGAGGGCGAGATCAACGCTGGCGGTGCGCGTGCAGCCTTTGACATTCCAGATGAGGAACAAGCGCGCGTTGTCCGGTTCCAGATCAACACGTGCGCCTTCAAACGCGACCCAGCCTCCGAGCATGCCCGGAATTTTTCCTGAGAGAGTCGTGCCGAGGTGGCGATTGATGTCAGCCTCACTGATCTCGATCACGGCGGCGCGTTTGATGGCCGTTTGGTGCAAGGTGTCGAGCAGGTCTTCGGCTTTGGCGGTGCTGGGTGCGGCTGCTTTCGGCAGATCGGCGGGACGGAACGCCACCCAGGTGGCTCCTGCCAGCATGCTGACCCCAAGCAGCCGCAAGGTCTGGAGCAGGGGGCGAATCACGGCGGCAGGGGTGAGGGATAGATGCTAACTCAGACCTATGCACCTGTCGCCTTGGCGGGCGCTGGCGCACTGGCGGCGGGTGCCGGGCTGGCTGCGGCGGGTGTCGAACTCGAGGAGGCAGCGGCGCTTTCAGAGTCCTTCTTCGCCGCCGCTTTGTAGGAGTCGCTGCGGTAGTCCGTGATGTAAAAGCCGTTGCCCTTGAAGATGAAACCCGCGCCAAGTCCGATCTTGCGCTTCACCGGGCCGGGGCAGCCCTCGACCGGGCAGTCCGTGAGGTGCGGATCCTTCATCGACTGTTTGGCCTCAAAGGGATGGCCGCACGTCTGGCATTCGTATTCGTAAGTGGGCATGATGGTGTTGTAAAAAACCTGCGCGGGGTTGCAGAAGAGCGCAGCAGGGACGGAGTATGCCGCTTGGCACCCTATGCTGCAAAAGGATTTTCCCCCGCCTTGTGCTCTGAGCGCAATCATTGCTCGACACCCGCATGCTGGCGGATGTATTATCCGGCCATGGCTGCGTTGTTCCAGGAAACCGTTTTCATCAAGAATCTTTATGCCACTCCTGCGGACTGGCAGCGCGATTTGTTTTATTCCGTGGTGCGCGCAGGCCATTTGAAAGCAGGCCACGAGCACCGCATCGAGCGCGAAACGTACCCTGGGCACGAGCTGATTCTCTGCCTCAAAGGCCACGGCTGGGTCCAGGTGGCAGGCAAACGGCATGAAGTCGGACCCGGTGCGCTGCTGTGGGTGAACTGCCACCACCCGCACCTCTACGGTGCCGCGAAAAAAGATCCCTGGGAACTGTACTGGATGCGCATCGAGGGCAGATCGCTGGACCGCATCGCCGAGCTCCTGCAGGTGCGCTCGCAGCCGGTGCTCGAAGGCATCAATGAGCAGGCGGTCGCACAGGAGTTTGAGCACGCCTTTCAGCACATGAGCGGCACCCGCCCCAGCGATGCCGCGCTCGCCAGTGCGGCCGTCGCGGCCATCATCGGTCTGGCATTCCACGTGCGCCTCTCCGAGCCGGGCCTGGTGCAGCCCGAGCTGCCCTCCGCCGTCTGCAAAGCGCTGGAGCGCATGCGCCTTTACTTCCATCTGCCGATGCGCGTGATCGAACTCGCCCAGCTCAGCGGCATGAGCGAGAGCCACTTCAGCCGCCAGTTCAAAGCCGCCATCGGCACCAGTCCCATCGACTGGCTGCGGCGCGAGCGCATCAATCAGGCGAAGCGCCGCCTCATTGAATCCGACGATCCCGTCAAAGAAATCGCCCGCCAGGTCGGCTATCACGATCAGTTCTTTTTTTCCAAGGACTTCAAGAAAATGACCAAGCTCACGCCCACGCAATTTCGTGAGCAGGAAAAGCAGTCGTAAAGTATCCTTCTCGCTCCGCGAGAAGCATGTCAGGGGAGGATGCCTTTCAAACCTTTGAAAGCCTTGGCCAGCAGCGAAAAGCATGGGTTCATTTCGCGAAGCGAGATGACTGATGTAGAAGCAGCATCAAACCCAAATCTCGAATTTCAAATGTTCATTTCATCGCCACTGTGACCTGCATGAGCACGATCACCGCACCCCAGGGCCTCCTCGGCATGAAGCCGGAGGAGATTGCTGCCGTGTTCGCGGAGCTGGGCCAACCCGCCTTTCGTGCCAAGCAGCTCGTCGAGTGGGTCTTCGCCAAACGCGCCGCCACGTTTGAAGCGATGACGAATCTCCCCAAAGCGACGCGCGAAGCCCTCGCCACCCGCTTTGTCACGCGCACCATGACCATCGCCAAAGTGGCTGGCTCCAGCGACACAACGCGCAAATTCCTCCTCAAGCTGCACGACGGCCGCTACGTGGAAACCGTGCTCATTCCGGCGAATCCCGCCCTCTACGGCGGCAGCTCGGACCGCCGCACCCTGTGCGTCTCCAGCCAGGTCGGTTGTGCTTACGACTGCAAATTCTGCGCCAGCGGTCTTGCGGGCTTCGCGCGCAATCTGACAGCGGCGGAAATCGTCGAGCAGATCGTGCAGGTGGAGGCCTACGCTGGAGAGCGCGTGGACAATCTCGTCTTCATGGGCATGGGCGAGCCGCTCGCGAATTACTCCAACGTCACCAAGGCCATCGAGATCTTGAACGCCGAATGGGGCATCGGCATCGGCGCGCGGCACATGACCGTGAGCACCAGCGGGCTGGCCCCGCAGATCAAAAAACTCGCGGACTTCCCGCTGCAAATCCGCCTCGCCATCTCGCTGCATGGTGCCACCGATGAGGTGCGCGAGAAAATCATGCCGGTGAACCGCAAGCACAATCTCGGCGAGCTGTTTGAAGCACTCGACTACTGGAACCAGAAGCGGAAGCAGTTCCTCACCTTCGAGTTCATCCTCATTGCCGATGTGAACGACAGCCTCCAGCAGGCGCATGCGTTGGCCAAGCGCGCCCGCAGTGCCAATGCCAAGGTCAATCTGATCCCCTACAACACCGTCGATGGCCTCGACTGGGTGCGCCCGACTGAAGCGAGCCAGGACGCCTTCCTCGCCGTGCTCACCAATGCCGGCGTCACCGCCACGCTGCGCCGCGAAAAAGGCCACGACATCGCCGCCGCCTGCGGTCAGCTCCGGCTGAAACAAGAAACCGAACTCGGCATCATCGAATCGCCGATTCCGGCCAAACGTATCACGATTGGCGGCGGGGCAGAATAATGGGATGAACTATCTTGCCCGCGCCGGTTTTCTGACAACCGCAGTGGCGGCACGTTTCACCGGACGTTTGAGTTTGGGCACAGAAGCTGGTTTGGCAGCAGCGGCTGGCTTCTCGGCGGCCTTGGATTCACGCAGCTCGCGCAGTTCTCTTTCCACTTCCGCCAGACGGCGCGAGGTGGCCTCCAGCTTGCGCACGACGAGACGGGCGACGAATTCGTAGAGCGCGGCGTGGAAATCCGGGTCTTCCTCGCGCGGATGGATGTCCTGAAGGAATTTCTGGTCCACAGCGAGGCACACAGCCTTCGTGGAGGCGATGACGGAAGCGAGACGCTTGTCGTGGTTGACGAGCGCCAGCTCGCCGAAAACTTCCCCAATTCGGGTGATGGCAGCGACTTTCTTGCTGCCGACCCGCACTTCCAACTCACCGCTGAGCAGGACGTAGATGCGGGAGTCGATGCTGCCCTCTTCGATGATGTGATCGCCAGGCTCGCACTGGAGCAAGCTGCTGGAGTTCAGGACATCATCAAGCTGGTCATCGCTAAAGCTGGCGAGAGCAGGCACCGCACGCAAAGGCGACGGGTTGTGCTTCTCGTCATGGATGTAAGCAAACTCTTTCATGGTATTCGCAAGGATTGTGTCAGGAGGATGGCCCTGGGGACAAGATAAATTTCAGTCATTTTGTAGCGCTCTTCACCGCCGCGTCATAGGCAGGCCAGAAGCTCGCGGGCGGCATCAGGTCCTTGCCGCCGTCGTCAAACCGTGTGCCGATTTCCTGCAAGGGCAGCGCTTTGGCCACCTCAATGCCCGCCGTAATGTTCGCTGGCGTGAAGACCAACCGCGTGAGCCGCATGCCCTTGAGCGGTGACAAATCCGTCACCGGTGTCTCGGCAATGTGCAGGCGCTGCAAGGCGGTGCCCGTCAGCGGCGAGAGGTCCTTCACCTTGGTGCGGTGCAACGTCACACTGACCAGCGGCACCGTCTTCAGCGCGCTGATGTCTGCCACCGGACAGTCCGTGAGCCAGAGCATCTGGATCGGGCATTTGGCGATGCCCGAGATGTCGCCAATCGGGCAACCCACCGCATTCAGCTCCACCAGCGGCATGTTTTCCAGCGCCGCCAGATTTTCCACTGGGGTGCGGCTCAGGTACAGCTTTTGCAGCGGCATGCCACGGATCGGCGAAAGGTCCCTCACCTTCGTGTCTTCAAGATACAGCTCCACCAGCTTCTTCCCCTGCATCGGTCTCAGGTCCGTGATCGGCGTCTCGCTCAGATCCAGCGCCATCGGCTCGATGTGCTGCAAAAACTTCACGTTCTCAATCTTCGCCCCACGCAGGCTCAGCGCGATGACATTCCCGCCTTCGATGTTGAACTGCCCATCGCCCGCATAAGCCGGATTGTGGTACTTGATCTCCGTGTGCAGCATCTCCTGCGTCCAATAGACCTTCTTCGGCGCTTCCTGCGCTGGAGCAGTAGCAGCAGCCGGAGGCGCAGGCGCAGGTGCAGGTGCAGCCGCTTTTTCCACCACCGGTTGGGGCGCAGGCGCAGGTTTCTTGGGCTCATCACCACACTGGGTCAGAAGAAGAGGAGGAAGGAGGAGCAGGCTGGGCTTCATGCTATGGGCATGATGGATTTCCCTGCGAGATGCAAGCCGGAAGTGACAAGTTTCAGGGTTCATCGAGCGGTTGAAGACGGCTTCGATTGACGCCAGTCTCACCGCCCGATGACAAAAGCCTTGGAGCGCGACCTGAAGAAACTCGAATCCCGCGCTTATCATTTCGCGGAGTGGGCCGAGGACACTCTGCGCCGCTACCACGCCGCGATTCCCAATTTGCAGGATGCAGCAGCGGCGCGGTTGCGCGTACTCTATGACTGGATGTTCGTTCCGCTGACGCTGTGGCCGTTCAACATTCATGAGATGCTGAATGACCTGCTTGCCGCTCTGGAACAAGGCAAACGCTTGAGCCGTCAGCAGTGCCTTATCATTGACCTGCTGCCTAAACCGCCCGACGAAGCCATTTGTGCGGCGGTGGCCGATCACGAACACCGCGTCCAGACCGGCAGCTACGAGAACCACGTTACAACGCAGGCCAAGTTCGCTCAGGCCGAACTCACACTACAAAACGACCCTGAGCTACAGCGCCAATGGGCGCGCATCAAGGCCACGTTCAAAGTCCCAGCGTACGCCGACTACAAGGGCGTGATCCGCCGCACCATGGACACGGAGCGCAATCTGCGTCCGTCCTTTTCCGTCAACCTGCGCAGCCGTGCAGATGCCTTTCGTGCAGCGTTCGACGCCTTCTGTCTCCGCTGGAATCTCTACGGCATGCAGCATGATGAGCCGCTACTGCTCAAGCTCGCCGTCAACATCACGCCGTATGGCACGATGATCCACATTCCCTCCTACTGGTCCTTTGATCCCAAGCGCGACATCCGCTGGGACGCCATTGCCAAACTACATCGCGTTCGTGTTCCTGGCCGCCAGGGTGCTGCACTCGCCGAAGGGCAGGCTGAGCGCATGAAGCTCGCCAAGAAACTGCGGCGGCTCGACCAAGAGGCCACGCGACTCAAGCTGAAAGGCGAGAAGAAGCACGCCTTCCTTTGTGAAGGACTCGGCTGGGTGCCTGGCACGAGCGCCAAACGCCTCAGAAGGCTGCGGGCGGAGTTCAAACCATAGGACACACTTTGGGGACAATCAGTTCCCTGTCTCCACTGCGGCTGCGGGCCTATCGCTTGGGCCGTCATGCTTCCCACTTCCAAACTCAGCGAAAGCGAAACTCCACCGCTGGCAGAGAAACCAGTGCCCCTTGCTAAGGTCGATAGGCCATTTGCTTCGACACACGTTGTTTGCGACCTGGCTGAATGCGAAGCCTTTTCACCAGGATACAAGGGGATGCATGTTCCGGTGGTGGTCGCATTTGGAGGAGGCCCGTTGCATGAATGCCGGATGCACGGACTTTTCGATTTGGACCGTGCGCTGTCGGAGAATTCAGCGGCGCTCTTTCGCTCCGTTCGCCGACTTGAAGAGGAGCACAAACTTAGCCAGTGGGATGACCTCACCTTTCAATTCGGCCCCCGATCCTTTCTCTACGCCGACGAAACCAGGGTGCTCGGCTATGCGGAAACCTCACAGGAGGCAGAACGGCTGGTGACAAAGTTCAGCGAGAGTTACAAAAAACCACCTCTCCCCCGAGGCGGATGCTTTTATCTCATCAGGACTGGTCGTGAAATCAGCCGCGAACTGGTGCTGCTCGGCTCTGAAACCATCCTCACCGATGAAGTCTTCAGCCTCCACTACGGCCAGGGAAGCTGGGAATGGCACGAAGACTTCACCGCCAAACTTCGCCGCAGTAGCCACGGCCTCTCCATCTTTGAAGGCTCGCCCGGCACCGGCAAAACCTCCTACCTGCGCCACCTCATGGGCGTGCTCAAGGACACGCACCGCTTCTATTTCATTCCCACCGCCACCATGGGCGTGCTGTCCAATCCCGACTTCATCGGTTTCTGGGCCGAACAGCGCCGCCGATATGATGACCGGCAGTTTGTCGTCATCCTGGAGGATTCAGACGCCGCACTCATGACCCGTGGTGCCGACAACCGCGAGCAAGTCAGCGCCATCCTCAATCTCTCCGACGGCATGCTCGCCGACTTCCTCCGCCTCCAGATCATCTGCACCATCAACTGCAAAGCCGCCGACATCGATCAGGCCCTCCTTCGTCCCGGGCGGCTGCTATGCCACCGTGTCTTTCGCAGACTGGAGTACGCGCAGGCATTGCTTCTCGCTGAGAACTTGGGAAGAACCTTGCCAACGGCCAGCGACTATTCACTGGCAGAGATTTTCGCCGACCAAGCCTCATCATCCATCACCCGGCCTCGGATTGGTTTCGCCGCATAACTCACAGGAAGAGCAATGGCAGACCCACAGAACAGAACGCCACACTTTTCATACCTCACTAGATGCAATTCAACAAAACAGCCTACAAGACAGCCAAAGAACGAATTATCAGCCTCATCAAAGGCTCACATGACTGGGAAATGACCGAGGGCTTTATTGCTGATGGCTTGATTTGCCCAGATGTTTATGAGAAGCAGCCCGTTCGCATTCTTTGCATCCTCGCAGAATCTTACGGCTACAATGAGGAAGGGATGGTGGACATCGAAGATCAGCCAAAACACGACATCTTGGGACTGAGTAATCGAAAGGTGCAGACTCCACGACGGTTGGCCAGCTTGCTGTACCTGCTCCAATCCGCTTTCGAAAAAGGCACGATGCCTGAGTTGGAGCAGTGGCGTGCCCTGAAGCTGCTGACCCAAAGTGCGGAAAACACGGCGACCCTCCAAGAGGCGCTCGCCAAAGTCGCCTGGGTCAATGTTAAAAAAGCTTCCAACGGCAATGGCTCAAAGCTGGATGCCACAAAAGCACACTCGCATGCACGCCGCAACGAGGTGATCCTCCGCGAACAAATCCAATCAATTGCTCCCGATTTAATCTTTGTTTGCGGGCAGGTCACCTTTTCTGCGCTCCTCAACATGGGGCTGCTTGGACCCAAGACCGTTTCAGGCCGTGGATGGCAGATTCAGGACGCCGGAAACGGAACGCGCGTCATGGAACTCTCCCACCCCGCATACTTCAGGGACTGGAACTCGTATGACAAAATCTACCGAAACTACAAGATCATTCACAGCCAGTTGTCATAGAGTGCGCTGCACCATTATTTCTTTATGAACATCGCCTGCATCGACTTTGAAACCGCCAATCACAGTCGCGTCAGCATGTGTGCTGCCAGCGTGGCGGTCTTTGAAAATGGCGAGCTTGTCGAATCACCCTACTGGCTGGTGAAGCCCCCCAAAGGCCACGGCTTTTTCCTGCCAGAATGGACCGAGGACATTCACGGCCTTTCATGGTTTGATGTTCAAGGCGCGCCAGAATTCTCCGCCATCGCACCCGAACTGCTGGAACGCCTGACTAAGGCCCACATCGTCGTCGCTCATAATGCCATGTTCGATATGGGTGTGTTGAAACAGACCCTGGAGCATTTCAACCTGCCGTGCCCAGACTTCCACTACCTCTGCACCTATCGTCTGGCGGCACGCGTCTGGCCTGAACTACCGAACCACCAGCTCAGCACTCTTGCCTCACACATCGGGCACCAGTTTCAGCATCATCATGCACAGTCAGATGCCGAAGCCGCTGGGCGCGTGCTGCTGGCGATGATGAAACAGGTGAGCGCAGAAACACCAAACGAGTTGTGGGAAAAAGCAGACATGGAGCCCAAGCGTTTTTGATCATGGCCACTTTTGAACAACACTGCGCCGAGGCACTGCAAACATTTGGGAAGCCGTATGCCGAAGTCCATCTCTGGCTGGATGAATTTGCCGGGAAACCGCCGTATGGAATGCGCCACCGCAAGAAAAGGCATCATCTAGCTGGCATTGAGGAGGTGCGCCAATCGTTCGGCAACGAGGCTGCCGAAGCCGCCCGCCAACATATTATCACCGACCTGAAACTGGAAGGCTGGCGGGAATCAGATCCATTTCCAAAAGATGAAGACCACTACAAGCGAATGGGGTTGTTTTGAGTAGGTCATGCATTGCGCCAGCAGAATGAAACAGCAACATCGGTTTTGCTGCATTGCCCAAGAATTTAATTAGCCACAAGCATAAAACGCCTCGAAGAACACTGCTTTGGGGCAAGAAGCAGTATTATAAAAGACGCCATATATGATCTCACAACCAACACAGGATGAAAGTCCGTCCACAGTCGCGAATTGCCTCAAGAAAAAGGAGGCATCGACCTTTCAATCGATCTTTTTCGTCGGTGACAATGCCGTGCCCGTCCGGGTGCCCGATTACCAGCGCGCCTATTCATGGGAGCTTAAGCAGATCGAATTGTTCATTGCGGACCTCGTGAAATATCAAGTCCTCGGCGGGGGGGTATTACTTCGGCCACTTCATCGTGGAAGACATCGTGGGGCATTGGGAAATCGTGGATGGCCAGCAACGCATCACCACGTTCGTGCTGTTTTTGATGGTATGCCGGGTTCTTTCACCCTCGGGCGCTCATGCCTCTGCCTACTCGATGATTCAGCAGTTTTCGACAGTAAGCTACGACGTTGCTGCGCTGGAATCCATTTGCGGCAAACTTGGCGCATTCCTTGAGGCGAACGGGCATTTCGATGAGCGAAAGCCCCCGACCGACGAGCAAATCATCACGGATCTATCATTGAAGGGGACATTCACCCGCTCTCAGAGAAGGATGGTGTTGGCCTTGCTTCGCTTTCATCAGGCTTTCCAAGGGGAAAAGCAAAAAGTTGGGTTGGAAAGAGGAAAGATCGGAGGCTACATCGCAGCGGTCATGACGGCCCATTGTTCCCATCACTTGACCCAGGACAAATCGGTTGCGGTCAATATTTTCGAAATGCACAACACTCGCGGCATTCCGCTAACGACTTTGGAGATCATCAAGGCCATGCTCATGAAATACGTGTATGATCATGGCGGTGCCGATCAAAGGGCGAAGGTGAAACAAATTCAGGCTGAGTTCGGCGAGATTTACGGCATGGAAGAGCGGGTAGCCGCGTGCAGCTTCCGTGGGGAGATGACCATCGATCAGCTCCTACGTCTGCATCTCAGGGTCGTGGACGATGGCACAAAGAAGACGGCAGACCAATTTGACGTTCCTCCGCCGAATGCGAACGCCGACGCGTTGGTTGCCTATGTGGATTCCATGCTCCATTTTTTGGACGCAAAGAAGACCAAACCCAAGCATCCGGAGGACGGTGTGCAGTATGCGCTTAATCTCGCAAAGGAGTTCAAAAAATCCGTTCGGATCGCCAGCGATACTCTGCCAACATGGGACAAGAAGGATGCGTTGGTGGGGGATGTGTTGATCCTGGACCGGGACTTGAGTTGCCAGTTTTTCCTCATCGTTTGTCGCCGTTTGGAGCGTGTGCAAGACAGGGCCGATGGGCGCATTGGAAAGGAATCGCTTTTGCTCTGGGAGAAGCTGCTATTTACTCAGGACTTCCATGGCGGGTATTACAACCTGAAAGGTCGCAGGGATGACTTCCCAGCATTATTCGCGTCCTGTGGGCAGGATGAGGAGCGAATCTCCGAAGTGATAAAGGGCTATTTGGCGGATGGTTTCCGCCCAGCGGATCGGACGAAAGGACTTCAATTCATCGTGACCGCGTTTTTGAAGGAGCATAGAGAGTGGATTTTGAACCACGCCTTCGAAGGGTGGAGATCCAAGATGATCTACGCTATTTACAAGTATGAGATAAGCAGGGACGCGACGGTCCGAGACGTGATGAAAGGCACGATCTCGGTCGAACACATTTTGCCTCAGGAGTGGTATTGGATAAAGGAAACGGATGAAGATTTGAAGGGAATGTCCGGGGATGAATGGGCTTCCTTTCGCAAAGAAATCGACGCTTGTATTAATGGGATCGGGAATCTCCTTTTGATCACGCCGGGTGAAAATACATCCGTGGGCAACAAACATCCGGCGGACAAGGGGTATGAAGAATACTGTGCCGGAGGATCCTACGAGGAGCATAACCGAAGCCGGGAGAAGTGGAGATCGTCAAAAGAATGGTCTAATCTGATCCGCGCGCGAGGTGAGGAGATATTCAAATTTATGCTCAACACGCTCGTCGACGCTTCTGAAAGTCCCCCGAGTTCATTACCACACTGAGCCATGCCTTAAATCCCACGCTCCGAAAGCAATTCGCAGAACTGCATCATAGCCGAGTTCCGCTATGAACTGTGAGCCCCCAGCCAACCAACCCTCATTCAACCATGAACTACTACTGTAAGCATTGCGGAACCAAAGCCTCCAGCATCTCCAGCCTGACCGGCTCCTCCTGTTCACGCCATCCGAATGGCGCGAACAAAGGCAAACACACCTTGTATGAAGGAGACGAGAAGTCCCGTTATGAGTGCAAGTATTGTGGCTCCGGCGCATCCAGCATTTCGAGTTTGACCGGATCTTCATGCTCGCGCCATCCGCTCGGGGCAAACAAAGGCAAGCACGAGCCAGCGCTGTAAATCAAAAAAGAAATAGGCAGCCAAGCCGCGTTTCTGGCAGGATGAGGTTCATCATGCTGCGCTCGCTCACATTCCTCCTTCTCTGCTCCTTCGCGCACGCGGACGAGTTTGACTCTCTGCGGGCCGTGGTGTCCAAGGCGGTGGCCAAGGGGAACCCGGCAGGTGCGGTGCTTTGGTTTGAAACGGGTGAGCAGAAGATGACCTTGGCGACGGGTCAGCGTGCGCTGGTGCCTGCGAAGGAGGCGATGACGGAGGACACGGTGTTTGATGTGGCATCCCTGACCAAGGTCGTAGCGACGCTGCCGTGTGTGCTGATCCTGATGGAGCAGGGAAAGATCGAGCTGGAGGCGGAGGTGCGGCGCTACCTGCCGGAGTTTCGCGGCGGCATCACGGTACGGCAGCTGCTGACGCACACGTCGGGCCTCAAAGCAGGCATTCCCAAGGAGCCGGAATGGACGGGTTACGCGGCAGGCATCGAGCGCGCCATGGCATCCGAACCCGAAGGGCTGCCGGATCGCTTTTTCCGCTACTCGGACATCAATTTCATTCTGCTTGGCGAGATCGTGCGGCGCGTGAGCGGTGTGGGCTTGAATGAGTTTGCGGTGAAGCATGTGTTTGAGCCGCTGCACATGGACTCCACACGTTTCCTACCGCCGCAGGATTGGCGGCCACGCATCGCACCAACGGAAAAAGATGAAGGCGGCGTGATGCTGCGCGGTGTCGTACATGACCCCACCTCGCGCAAGATGGGCGGGGTCACAGGCCATGCGGGACTCTTCACAACGGCGGGTGATCTGGCGAAGTATGCGCGGATGATTCTCCAAGGCGGGGCCGGTATCTTGAAGCCGGAGACCGTGAAACTCATGACGACACCGCAGACGAATGCCACGGTGTTTGAGCGGCGTGGTCTCGGCTGGGACATCGACTCAGCCTTCAGCCGGCCGCGTGGGAAAGTGTTTCCGCTGGGGTCCTTTGGCCACACGGGATTCACCGGCACGAGTTTGTGGATCGAACCGCAGTCAAAGACCTTCGTCATCTTCATGAGCTCGCGCTTGCACCCACACGGCAAAGGCAGCGTGCGTGATTTGTATGAAGCCATCGGCACCGCAGCGGCGCAGTGTGTGAAGCTGACTCCCTCCAACGGTCCGCCCTGGCCGCGTGCTGAGTCAGAGGTGCCTACCGTATTGAACGGCATCGACGTCCTCGTGCGGCGAAAGTTTGCAGACTTGCAGGGCAAGCGCCTCGGCCTGATCACCAATCAAACGGGCATCGACGCGCAGCGGCACAGCACGATCGATCTTCTCGCCAATGCACCCGGCGTGAAGCTGGTGAAACTCTTCAGCCCTGAGCACGGCATTCGGGGTGAACTCGATCAAGAGAAGATCAGCAACACCACCGATAAGAAGACCGGCCTGCCCGTGCTGAGTTTGTTTGGCGAGCAACGTGCGCCGACGCAGGAACAACTCGCAGACGTGGATGCGCTGGTGTTCGACATCCAAGACATCGGCTGCCGCTTTTACACCTACATCGGCACCATGCGGCTGTGCATGGACGCAGCGGCGAAGGCCAAGAAATCGTTCTATGTGCTGGATCGCGTGAACCCCATCGGCGGCATTCAGGTGGAAGGCCCCGCCGTCATCGACGCGGAAAAACCCACCGCGACGCATGCGATCCCGCTGCGCCATGGCATGACCGCCGGCGAGCTAGCGGCGATGTTGAACGCCGAGCGCCACATCGGCTGCGACTTGCACGTGATTCCAGTCGAAGGCTGGCAGCGCAGCCTGCTCCTGGACCAAACCGGCCTGCCGTGGATCAATCCCTCCCCAAACATGCGCTCCTTGGGCGCTGCGCTGCTGTATCCTGGTATCGGCCTGCTGGAGTTCAGCATCAGCGTGGGGCGCGGCACGGACACCCCGTTTGAAGTGCTCGGAGCGCCCTACGTGGATGATGTGCGGCTGTCCTATGAGTTGAACAAACTCGGCCTCGCGGGTGTGCAGTTCACGCCACTTCGCTTCACCCCCACGGCGAGTGTGTTCAAAGGCGAAGTCTGCGGCGGCGTGCGCATGGCGATCACCGACCGTGCTGCATTGCGGCCTGTCGAGGTGGGCATCGCCATCGCCTGCACCCTCCAGCGGCTTTACCCCAAGGAGTTCAAGCTCGCGCTGGTGGACACGCTGCTCAATCGTGCGGCCAGTGTGCAAGCCATACGCGATGGCGAGGCGTGGAAGAAAGTGGTGGCAGGCTGGGAGCAGGAGACGCAGGCGTTTGAGGCGAGGCGCAAAGAATTCCTGCGCTATTGAGCACTTGCACGCCCAGGGAGTGTCTGTGCTAACATGCACATCATGAATTTCCGCCATCTCCTTCTTGCCTGCACCGTCCTGCTTGCCGCATGCGGCAAGACGGCTGACCCACACGCGACATCGCGTGGCACCATCGCGGTGTCGTTGCTGTCTTTGCAGAACCCTTTCTTCAAGGTGATCGGTGACAACATCATCGCCGAAGCGAAGCGGCATGGATACGACACGCTGGTGGTGAGCGCTGATGGCGATGTGGCGCGGCAGAGCAACCAGATCAAAGACTTCATCGTGAAGGATGTGGCCGCCATCGTGCTGAGTCCGACGGACTCCAAAGCGATTGTGACGGTGATCCAGGAGGCCAACGCAGCAGCCATTCCCGTCTTCACGGTGGATGTGCCCTGCAATGAGCCCGGCGTGAAGATCGCAACCCAAGTAGCCACGGACAACTTCGGCGGTGGCAAGATGGCGGCGGAGGCGATGATCGAGGCGCTCAACGGGCAGGGCGGGAAGATCGGCGTGCTCGACATGAAGCAGGTGGAGTCCTGCATCCTGCGTGTGAAAGGTTTCAAAGAAGTGCTGGCCGCCCACAACGCCACGGCAGCAAAGAAGATCGAGCTCGTGAGCGAGCTCGACTGCGGCGGCGCGAATGACAAGGGCTACAAGGCTACCGAGGACATGCTGCAAGCGCAGCCAGATCTCGTCGGCATCTTTGCCATCAATGATCCCGGCGCGCTCGGCGCACGCGGTGCCGTGGAGAAGGCGGGCAAGGTAGGCAAGGTCGTGATCATCGGCTTCGATGGCCAGCCCGAAGGCAAGCAGGCGATCAAGGACGGCAAAATCTACGCCGATCCCATTCAGTTCCCAGATAAGATGGGTGCGGAGGTGGTGCGTGCTTTCATGCGCTACTCGAAAGGCGAAGAACTGCCGCCACAGATGCTCATCCCGACAAGTCTGTACCGCCAAGCCGATGGCGTGGCAGATGCCGCGCTGAAATGATCCCCATCACAATCTCATGAACCCGCTCACCTTCCTAAGCCTGCTGGTGCTTGGCACAGCCACTGTCTCTGCCTCTGAACCGAAACCCGAGTCCGAATTCACCACCACCGATCCAAAGAAGGTCAAAATCCTGGAGGACTCCTCTCGCGCCAAAGATCCAGAGATTGATTACTTCACACATCTCTGCCCAGGTCTTGGTGGTTATCAGGTGGTCCATGAAGGAGGTGATTCGCGGAGCTGGATCAATCTGATTTATGACGGTCAAAAGACCGACCTCATGAACGACACGCTCAGCGCCTGCCCCGGCCAGTTTCCAGCCAAGGCCAACAACGTTGTGCAATGGCGCGGGTTCCGCCAAGGCGGGGCTTTCGTGCCTTACGCGATCATTTACCGCATGATGTCGAATGCCGATGACGCGAAGCAGACGCGGCTGGAGACGCTGGTGGTCATCAAGCTTAATAAGGAGAAGTCGAGCGTCGTCGGTCATGTGGTCGCAAAGGAAGGGAATGAAAAGGCCGAGATGCTGGCGGACAAGCTGTGCAAACCCTGAGCCAACAAGCATGGAAGCAATATCATCCCTTCAATGGTCCCGACGCAGGCTGCTGCTGTTTGCATGTCTCGTCACCTGCGGCTGGCGTGCGAACGCCGCCGATGAGGCGCCCCATGTGCGCATCCTGTTTCTTGGCAACAGCTACACCGCCTTCAACCGCCTGCCGTCCATGGTGGGCGAGCTCATGCTTTCCTCCAAGGTGCTGGCACCGCATATCGGCAGCCATTTGCAGGGCAACTACACGCTTGAGCAGCACTCGACCAGTGCCGAAGGTCTGGCTTTGCTGAAACAAGGCGCTGACGACGGCAAGCCCTGGGATGTCATCGTGGTGCAGGAGCACAGTGTAGTGTCCGCTACCGCAGCCGTGGATGCCGATGCCAGAGTGCTGATGGAAAACGGCCTCTTCAAACTTGTCAAATATGCCCGTGAGCTGAATCCCAAGGTGCTGGTCGTTGATTTTCAGGTGTGGGCGCGGCATGAAAAGCTTTGGAAGGAAAAATCCGCCGATGCACTTACCACGGGCAAAAATCCTGCGGAAGCCCATGCCCGTATCCATCTGGCAAATGTGGCTGCCGTCGAGGCAATTCAGGAGAAAATTCCGGGCGCACAGATCCTGGTCAGCCCGGTGGGGGATTTCTGGTGGCTGGTGCATGATCTTTATCCGGCGCTGCCGCTTTACGCTGCGGATGGCACACATCCAGACGTGCTGGGCACCCTGCTAAGCGCGTATGTCATCGCCGGCACCATTGGCGGACGTGAGGTGATCGAACATGCGACATGGATGCCAGACTGTCCTGCGACACAGGTGTTGCGCGTGAGGAAAGTCGTTCTCGATCATCCCGAGATGTTCAAGGCGATGGTGAAGTAGCGCAGCGGGCAGTGGCGGCTTAATGCTGCTTTTCCACCCTTGCTCCATCCGTTGATACAGCGGACGGCTTCCCTCCCCGTGAATAAACAAGACGTCCTCGATCAAATCCTCTCTGTGCTGAAAGCCGAACTCGCCGCGCTGACCCGTGCCGCGCAGGGAGCCTTTGCGGCGGCTACGGACCCGGACAGCAAGGCGGAGAACAAGTACGACACGCGCACGCTGGAGGCCTCCTATGTCGCGCGTGGGCAGGCGCAGCGTGTGGCGGAGTTGCAGGAGGCGGTGCGGGCTTTTGGCGCGTTGTCAGGAAGTCCCCTGGAAGCAGCCGGGTCAATCACGCTCGGCTCACTTGTGAGTCTGGCGCTGCCCGGAGAAGTGGCGTATTTTTTCCTGGGTCCATTCGCGGGTGGGACGGAGGTGGTGCATGAGGGCCAAGAGATCGTCGTCATCACACCGGCCTCAGCCTTGGGGCAGAAGCTCATCGGCAAGCGGACCGGGGATGCGATTGCGCTGCAGCCCGGCGTTTCCGCGAAGGTGTTGGCGGTGGTCTAGCAATCACAGCCGCAGCACCCGCAGCCGTCGCCATCGCAGGGATTGCAGTCGATCAGGTTGCCGCCACCGCTTGTGCCGGGGCGGCAGTGGCACAGGCAATCACAGCAATTGCCATCACAGCCGCTGCACCAATCGCATTTATCGCAGCAGGACCTTTTGCGCGTGGTGTTTTCAATCGGCGACTGCAGATGCTTCGGGCGCTTGTCTTTTTCTTCCGCCACCTGGTTCACGCGCTCTTCCGCACCGGCGATCAGCACCGCATGAAGCAGATCGCGATTCCGCCGCAGCGGCAGCGCATCAAACGCATAGCGCAGACTGGCGAGTGCTTGTTCAAGTGCGGGCAGCAAAGCAGCACGGCGACCGATTAGATCGGGAAGGGCGTGCAGCGGGTTGAACTGGCCGCGTCTCTTGTCCCGCGCCCAGTCGTCCCAGGCATCCTGCGCGTAGATGAGGAAACCCAGGCTCGTGCCGATCTGGTGCAGCAGTGGTTTGGCATCCGGCGAATCAGAGACATGCGCCAGGTGGCCCACGATCTCGCCATACGCTGCGCGAGTGGGGGCGGCGCACTCAAGGAGACTGGCGGATGGGTGCTCAATGTCTGCCTGCCCGGCCATCCAGGCGCGGACGTCTTGGACGGGAAACCGCATCGCATGCAGCAGGCCCAAGGCGTCGCCGATAGGCGTGTCGAATGCTTTCGAGCCGAAGCGCGCGGCGTGGCGGCGCCAGCCGTGCTCATCCTGCGCATCGTCGTCGAGCTTCATGCTCAGTCCGCAGACTGTGATGGCGGCGGCGTATTGCAGCACTGCGCTGTCCGCCACCAGATCACGCGGAGTCGCGAACCTGTTGCAGCAGATCGTCTGGCAGAGTTCTGGCGGCTCTTTCGCCAGAGCGGAGCCGAGCAGTGAGAGAAAAGCGCTGTCCCGGTTCACCAGCCAGCGTGCCCACGCGCCGTAGTGCCGGTGCAAACTGGTGCCGAGTCCGCAAAAGTGCGCGCGATACAGAGTCGCCGCTTTCTGGCAGCACATGGTGGGACCCGGTAGATGGCCGAACATCGCCGAAGATGGCGCAAACCGTGAAGACGACGAATGGTTTTCGCTCAGCCAGCACGACGCATTTCGGCGATCCATTCCGGCGCGCTACCCTGACCTGGCACGGAGCTGTCCGGCTGGCGTTTCAGGCCCACGGTCTGCGCCAGCAGCCACTCCAGGCCTTCCCAGAAATGTAGCGCATCGAGCACAGGATTCAGCGCATTGGTGACCGGGCAGTAATGAACCTCCTTTGGATTCGTGTGATGCACGGTGTGGTGCTGCGGGGTTTGCAGCAGACGCCAATCTTGCAGCAGCGTGATGCAGCGGCCGTTTTCACGCCGGGTGCGGTGCGACCACTTGTGTACTTCGTTCGCATTCCCACCCACCACAGCAAAGAGCCACACATGCCACGTCAGGCAGCCCAACCACGCGGCGGCGATGAGCAGTAAACCCATCGCCACCAGCAGTTCCTTGTTGCTCTGCCACCAGGTGTTGCGCGTCATGCGCCGGGGCAGATGATGATGCACGATGTTCGGTCGTCCGAGCCAGGAACCCAGCAACGGCGTATCTTCGCGAATGTAAGCGTCCTCCATCCAGTGGACGAAGCCGGCGGCAAAATCAGCAGCGAGAACCACGCCTGCTGCCTGAAGGGAGAGTGAGATGAGGTCGTTCATGACCCCGCATTTCTTGCCCGCAAAGGCACGGCTCAGGACATTGATAGTCTTGAAGCTTCGATTGAGGGGATCAATGGCGGGCTGCTGAGTGCCCTGGTGGCTGCACACAGGCGCGGAACTGCGGCTTGCACACGCTGACCTTTCCAATACCTTCTCATCATGTCATTTGATCCTTCCGCCATTCAACTCCCGCCGCCGGGTTTGGAGACGCGCATGCCGCCGCTAAATCGGCGTGAGATGTCCTATGAAGAAGTTTATCAGCAGGTGCGCCGTCATTTGAAAGATGATGAGGCTGGCACGATGTCGGTGCAGATGAAAGCTCAGATCAACGGCATCCATGCTCACACAGCGCGAGTTTGCAAAGCTGGTTGATGGCCCTTCGTTGGCTGATTTCACATTTCCCCCGTCACTGTTGCGGAAGCACGCACCAAGTTTGCAGGTGAATGTTCTGGCGGCTCTGATGCACGGCTGGCTCGAAATTCTTCCACACCAAGCTCAGTTTGTTGGGTGCCTCCACGGTCCATTCACTGAGATTGGGCGATGCATATTTGCGCTGGAGACGCGGATCAAATCGCTGCTCACCATCTTCGAAAGCCAAGTCCTCCAGCTTCCAGCCATCCAGGGTGACGTGGAACTCCGCCTTTTCGATGAACCCTTTCCAACTAGCTCCGGTGCGCGTGGTGTAGGAGAAGAAGGTGTCTCCCATCACCGAGCGGCCGTTGCTGGCTTTGTACTCACGCTCCACGATCACATCGCGATCCGGCGGGAAGGTGACGGTGATGGTATAAAAGTCGGCGGCAGCCCCTTCTGGAGATGTACCGAGGTGGCATTTCGACGTTTCTAAATCCTGCCAGCCACGCAGTTTCTTCGAAGCCACTTCCTTGCCATCAACACGACTGATCATGGAGTGAATCGTCCCGGTATCGCCTTCCGTGTGGAAATCGGGGAACCCCAGCATCTGCACCGCATTCGCCCCCACTTTGCTACTACGGAAGACAAAGCGGCAATGCACTTGGGTCTCTTGCTTGCCAAAAATGATGTCGATCTTCTCCGAGACCATGCGCACGACGGACTCCTCACCCTGGAACTCGCCAACCGGCTCAGGCCCATGGGCACCGAGATTGATACTGGCATCATTCGCAGACAGTGGTGTGGCAGCGCTGCTGAAAATGGCAGCAAGTAATAGAACCTGTTGGATAGACATACGCGCACACAAGCCAGTCGTATCTCGACTGGCAAGCACGATCTACGGCGAACTTGTTTGCGTCCAAGCCATCAAATCGCCACTTCCGCATCTTCATCACCCGCGTCAGCCAGGGAACGAGTGATCATGCCAGCAGCGACGGTGTTGTTGGTCTGTTCATCGACGAGGACGAAACTGCCCGTGGTGCGGTTTTTGGAATACGAATCGAAGAAAATGGGCGAGGCGCAACGCAGGCGGATGCAGCCGATGTCGTTCAGGGAGAACTCCTTGCTCGCGGTGGTTTTTTCCAGCGTGCTGATGTTCACCTTGTAGAGCACGTCGGTGATGACGGCGCGCACATCGTTGGTGGTGTGGCGGAGGTGGAAGCGGCTGCGTGGCTTGAGCGTCTTCTTGTCGGCAAACCAGCAGATCATGGCGTCAAACTCCTGGCTCGTCTGCGTGGGCTCGTTGGCCTTCACGATCATGCCGCCACGGCTGGTGTCGATCTCATCCGCCACCGTGATGCTGTAGCTCAACTGCGGAATCGCCTCCTGCTGCGGGCCTTCATAGGTGTGAATGCCGGTGATCTTCGATTTCAGCTCGGACGGATACACGAGCACATCATCGCCCACACGGAAGGTGCCGCTGGCCATGCGGCCGGCGAAGCCGCGGTAGTCATGCAGATTGCCGAGCTTGGCGTCTTCACGATCGGAGATCGGGCGAATGACCCACTGCACGGCAAAGCGTGCTTCATCCGCAGCGGTTTCGCTGTGCACCTGGACGGTTTCAAGATGCTGTAGGAGTGATGGGCCGGTGTACCACGGGGTGTGCTCGGACCTATCAACGACGTTGTCGCCATTGAGCGCGCTCATCGGGATCGGCGTGACCTGCGGCAGTTGGTCGAGACCTTTGGCGAAAGCCTGGAAGTCGGCGACGATCTTGTCATAGACGGCCTGGTCGAAATCCACGAGGTCCATCTTGTTCACCGCCAGCACGATGTGGCCGATGCGCAGCAAGCTTGCGAGAAAGGTGTGGCGCATGGTCTGCTCAATGACACCGAGACGCGCGTCGATGAGAATGATCGCGAGATCAGCCGTGGAGGCTCCGGTGACCATGTTGCGCGTGTACTGAATGTGCCCTGGAGTATCAGCGATGATGAACTTCCGCTTCGGCGTGGCGAAGTAGCGATAGGCCACATCAATCGTGATGCCCTGCTCGCGCTCGGCACGCAGACCGTCGGTGAGCAGCGCCAGATTCACATGCGCATCGCCGCGACGCTTGGAGGATTCTTCCACAGCGAGAAGCTGGTCTTCGAAGATCGACTTCGAGTCATACAGCAAGCGGCCGATGAGCGTGCTTTTGCCATCGTCCACACTGCCAGCAGTGGTGAAACGAAGAAGAGAGGATTCAGTAGGGTTAACGAGAACGTCCATGACTTGAAAAGTGTGTTGAGTGTTGATGCTGCGGTTCTCAGTGCTTCAGAAGTACCCTTCCTTCTTGCGGTCTTCCATCGCCGTCTCGCTGCGCTTGTCGTCCGCACGCGTGCCACGTTCCGTCTGACGTGCGGCCGCAACTTCAGCGACGATTTCATCAATCGTGCTGGCGGTGGATTCGACGGCGCCGGTGCAGGTGGCGTCGCCAACGGTGCGGAAGCGGATGGTCATTTCCTTTACCTTGGGCTTCTCTTCATCGAGCAGCGGGATGATGCCGGTGCTGGCGTCGAGGAGCTGGCCGTGGCGCTCGATGATCTTGCGCTGGTGGCTGAAGTAGAGGCTTGGCAGGGGGATGTTTTCCTGGCGGATGTACTGCCAGATGTCCATCTCGGTCCAGTTGCTCAGCGGGAAGACGCGGAAGTGCTCGCCGAAGTGTTTGCGACCGTTGAAGATGTTCCAGAGTTCGGGGCGCTGGTTCTTGGGGTCCCACTGGCCGAATTCATCGCGGTGGCTGAAGAAGCGCTCTTTGGCGCGGGCTTTCTCTTCATCGCGGCGGCCACCACCAAGGCAGGCGTCGAACTGGTTTTCTTCGATGGTGTCGAGCAGCGTGACGGTCTGCAGCTTGTTGCGGCTGGCATTGTGGCCTTTCTCTTCCTGCACACGACCTTCGTCGATGGACTTTTGCACGAGACCGACCGTCAGCGTGGCACCGATCTCCTGCACGAACCAGTCGCGGTACTCCATGGCCTCAGGGAAGTTGTGGCCGGTGTCCACATGGAGCAGCGGGAAGGGCAGCCGCGAGGGATGGAAGGCTTTGCGCGCCAGCCAGGCCATGACGATGGAGTCTTTGCCACCGGAGAACAGCAGCGCGGGCTTTTGGAACTGCGCGGCCGTTTCGCGCAGGATGTAGATGGCCTCGGATTCGAGGAATTGGAGATGGGTGATCGCGGACATGAGGCGGGGACGTGAATTAAAGGATCTTGAAAATGCGCAGGGAATTGATGACGACAATCAGCAGGCCGACGAGCACCATGAAGGGCTTGTGCGGGATGTGTTTCGCGGCCCAGGCAGCGAGAGGCGCGGCGATGACACCACCAATGGCGAGCGCCAGGATGATGTTCCAATGCGTGAGGCCGATGGTCAGGAAAAAGGTGATGGAAGCGGCGAGCGTGACGAAGAACTCCACGGCGTTCACACTGCCCACGGTGATGCGCGTGTCATTGCCACGGATGATGAGATTGGACGCGACGATGGGCCCCCAGCCGCCACCGCACATTGCATCGACCAGCGCGCCGAAGAATCCCAGCGGGGCGAGGTGGGTGGTGACCTTGCGTGGCGGGACGCGGGTAAAAGCCTTGGCGATGATCACCACGCCCATGACCACGAGATAGATGGAAATGTAAGGCTTCAGCACCTTGCCATCGATCGAGGTGAGGATGTAGGCCCCCATGATCGCGCCGATCACGGCAGGAATGAGCAGCCGGCGGAACAGCACGCGGTCCACATTGCCAAAGGCATGGTGGGAGATGCCCGAGGCTCCCGTGGTGAAGCACTCCGCTGCATGCACGGTGGCGCTGACCACCTGCGGTGAGACGCCAAAGATGGAGAGCAAAGAAGAGGCGCTGACGCCGTAGGCCATGCCAAGTGCTCCATCGATCAATTGAGCGACGAAGCCGGCCAGCACGTAGAGCGCGAATTCGTGAGTGAGGAATTCCATGAACGCTTACGCTTTGTCGGTGACGAGCTTGGCATGCAGGCCGCATTCGTGCTTCTCGTCGCCCTTGGCCGGATCGTAGTAGGTGCGCTCGTTCGGCAGGTCGTGCGCAAGCAGATAGGCGTCCATCTCGACGGGGGTCCAGTCGAGGATGGGGTTCACCTTGAGGCAGTTGAACTTGGCATCCCACATGAAGGGTTGCAGCGTGGCGGCACGCTGGGGGTTTTGTTCTTTGCGCAGCGCGGTGATCCATACTTTCGGGGCCAGCTCACGCATGCCACGCTCGAAGGGCTCCAGCTTCATGATGCGGCTGAAGGATTCCACGCGCTCGACTTCATCCGGCATCGGCACCTGGCCGCCATTGAGCGCCAGCCAGTGGGCGGCGGTCATCTTCGGCAGGTAGGCCTGTAGATTGAGGCCCAGCTTTGCGCGGCTCTTTTCGGCGAAGACATAGGTTTCAGGGAGATTGGTGCCGTGATCCACCCACAGAATTGGAATGTCCTGACTCTGCTCCGTGGCGAGATGCAGGATCACCGCTTCATAAGGACGGAAATTTGTGGTGACGATGGCACCACCGGCGGCATGAGCGAGGGCGGTTTGAATGATTTCCTGGGGCGACTGGCCACGGGCAGCCTCGTTGAGAGCTTGGATTTGGTCGGGATTCATGCGGGGGGCGGATTATTCACCTTATTCTCGATGTGTAAAGTAGGTAATTAAAACTCAACGCAAAATTTGGGCAAGAAAAAGGGCGCGGAGGTGATCCGCGCCCTGAATGAAAATAAACTGACTGATCGCTTATGCCACAAGGGCAGCAGCCTCGACAGCCACAGGCTCGATGTTCACGCGACGACCATCCTTGTCGAAGAGGACTTTGCCGTCCACGAGGGCGAAGATGGTGTGGTCACGGCCAAGACCGACGTTGCGGCCTGGAACCCACTTCGTTCCGCGCTGGCGGAGGATGATGTTGCCTGCGATGACGGCTTCACCGCCGAATTTCTTGACGCCAAGACGCTTGCTCTGGCTGTCGCGACCGTTTTTGACGGAACCTTGTCCTTTTTTATGGGCCATAAGAAGAGAGAGTTAAAAAATTAGGCGTTGATGGCGGTGATCTGCACGAGGGTCAGCGGCTGGCGGTGACCACGGGTCTTGTGGAAGCCCTTGCGCTTGCGGAACTTGAATGTGGTGGCCTTGTCAGCCTTGTGCTGCTTGATCACCTTGGCGGAGACGCTTGCGCCTGCCAGGGTCGGAGCGCCCACGTTGATGCTGTTGCCTTCGCCGGCGGCGAGCACTTGGTCGAAGGTCGCGGTGTCGCCTTCAGCAGCTTCGAGTTTCTCCACGTCGAACTTGTCGCCCACGGAGACTTTGTACTGCTTGCCGCCTGTTTTGATGATTGCGTATGCCATAACCTGAAAAAGTAAGAATTGACCCCGCCGTTTGGGACGAGGGGCGCGGAGGTTTCCACACGTCGCCATGTTCGGCAAGGGAAAACTCCCTCGAAAGCTTTAAAAAAAGGCGAAATCAGGCCCCTGGAACCTGGGAATTTCCAAAAAAGTGCGTCAGCGCCTCCATCATGCCCTCACTGGCGAAGCGCGTGGCGATGAATCCGCCGCGGGAATGCACGATCTGTTTCACCGGATCGACCGCATTGCCAGGACAGGCGATCATGCGCGCGTGGCGGGGGTCCAGCATGCTGAGGTCATTGAAGTTGTCACCGGCGGCAAAGCACACCGAAGCATCCAGTCCGAGCAGGCGCGCCAGTTCACTGAGTGCGGTGCCTTTGCTGTAGCCGCTGTGTGAAAAGCGCAGGTAGATGCCGTTGCGATGATAACCAATATCCGGGAACTGCCGTGCGTGAGTGTCGATGTAGGCACAGATGCCGTCGAGTTCGAGATCGCTGGTGCCGACAATGCCCATCTCTCCTTCACCTCCGCTGATGAACGAGGCATTCGTCTGTGTCTCCACCATGTGGCGGATGGCCTGCAGCGATGGCTGGTGGTCTTTGGCGAACCGCTCCTGCGCACGGCGTGCCTGACGGTTCCAGGAGCCGTAGTCGGTCCAGCGGCTGAAGAAGCCCGGCTTATAAATGTCGCTCTCCTGCGCGATGATGAAATCCGGCTCCATGTAGATGCCGTGCTGTGCGAGGCCTTCGATCGTCTGGCCCAGGCTGCGACCCGTATTGATCACCCACGCGGCACCCTGGCTGCGCAGCAGTTGGATCATCTGCCCAAAGCCCGGATGGTACACGGGATCGCCCGCAGGATGCACAAGAGTGCCGTCGAAGTCGAAACAGAGAATGAAGCGGTGTTTGGGGGCGGCCATGCAGCGGGGCGCGCATTCATGCCGCGAAAGAGGCCGACTGCAAGACCGCGATCACACGCCAGAAGGCCAGAACGCAGAGCGCCCACAGCACCGTTTCATACAGCACGAACACCGGCAGGCGCATTTTCCGACGACGAGCACGATGCACCAGCGCCTCGCTGGCCCAGAGCAGGCTGAGCACCAGCGGTGGGTACAAGGCCAAATGACGATTCCCCCAGGTCAGCACCGGCATGTCCCAGCCGAAATCCAGGGTGCAGGCCACCCAGGCCAAAAGGGTGAACAAAGCGAGGGGAGCCGTTTCTGGGTGCAGGGCCTGCCCGGCATGCGCCGCCCGTGGCGCCACAAACCCGATGATCAGCAGCAGCCAGATCAAGATGCTGGCCAGAACCAGAACGAACACCCCGCGCTCATGCGGCAGCGAGTCAAAACTCCACGGAAACTGTAGCACCGCTTCCGTCATTGTCAGTCCGCCCTGGCGCAGTCGCTCCTGCACCGCTGCGGGTGCATGTGTGGTGAGGTAGTTCGTATAACTCGGCAGCTCGCCGGCAGGAACAGCCTGCAAAGAGTCGCGCGTCTGGTGCGCCGCCATCCACTGCTGCAAGGCAGGTTCATTTTCGAACCAACGCCAGTGAAAGGGTGCCGCGTCTCCCAGTTTCTCGTGCGAGTAGGCCAGCATGGGTCCCACGGTGATCAGATGACACGCCACCAGCAGGACCATGCCCAGCCAGTGATTGCGCCAGACCCAGAGCGAGGTGCCGCCTTCATGTGGCCAGTGGGCCAGAACCCAGCCCCACATCCAGCGCAGCGTGCTGACAGCAATGAAGACCAGCACCAGCGTGGTGGTGGTGGGGAGCGTCAGATTGGCAAGCGCTGAAAGAAAGCCAATCAAGCCATAGAGCCACAGCGAGTTGCGCTTCAACGCCGCAACACAACACACCCAGACGAGCAGGAACAGCAGTTGAAACAGCACATCGGGTAAAAACGCTGCGGTGCAAGGCAGCAGCACGCCAAAGCCGATGGTTAAAATTGTGAGCAGCGCCGCTGGCACCGAAAACGCCCGCGCTGCCGCCAGACCCAGCATCAGCAAAAAGCCCAGGCTCAGGCCCATGAGCCAGCGCTTGCTGGAGCGCAGTACGCGTCGATCCTCCTCACTCACCGCACCGGATGATCTGGGCTGCTCAGCCCCGACATTCCATGCGGCCAGCCAGGGCCAGAGCGGGCGCACCAGGCCATCCGTGCGGTGTGGCAGCCAATCATTCAAGGGTTGGGAAACGCTTTTGGAAAAATCCATTGTCAGGTCACGCCGTGTCTCGATGGCGGCATTCAGATAGATCCGCTCGTACTCTGAAAGCGAACTCACCCCCTCTGCACCCATCTGCCGCTGGAAGGCCTGCAGGTAGCACCACGCAAAGAAGATCAAACACGCGAACATCATCGCCCAGCGGCCGCCACGCAGCCATAATTTCGTTAATTGCAAGAACACAGACTTCACCCAGATGCGCGCTGCGAGGTTGACGTGAAAGGCGATTTACTTTTTCGGCCGCACCTTGATCTCCACGCGGCGGTTCATGCCCTGCTGCTCCGCCGTGCCGGCAGTGCTGACGATCGGTTTCGCTTTACCCATGCCCACGGCCTGAATGCGGTCCGTGCCCAGGCCAAGCGATTCACGCAGCCAGCTTACCACGGCATTCGCACGGCGGATGCTGAGTTCGAGATTGTAGTCATCGCCCCCGAAGCTGTCGGTGTGGCCTTCGATGATGAAGAGCGAGTCTGGATTTTTTTGAATCAGGAAACCCAGCTTCATCAGGCTGAGGCGTGCTGCTTCGGCGAGCTGGTCGCTGCCATACTCAAACAGCAGATCGGTGGGCATCAAGATCGGGGCCGTGCTGCCTCCCATCTTGCCACCACCGCCGAGCAGATCATCGAGATTGCTGAAGCCCTTCACGCGTGCGCCGGCGGCGGTTACGGTGCCCTGGCTTTTCACGGCATCGAGCAGGCCGCTGTCCATCTTGCCCCCCTCGCCTGGGTCCAGAGCTCCGGCATCCAGCAGCATTTGTTTTTCCGAAACAGGCTTGGACAAAACATCCCGCCGCACGCTGCCCATCTCCGCAGCGATGTCTGGCGCAGCCACGGCCTGCGGGGCGAGCAGCTTGGCCATATCGCTGCTTTTAGGCATGCCGGGTGCGCCGTCACCAGGATCGTTGGCGCGGAGGAACTGGCTCATCTCCTTCACTGTCGGGGTGAGGTCGATCTCCTGATTCTTCGGCAGTTCCTGCAGCTTGTCGAAGTCATCCAGCTTGGGCTCAAAGGCCTTCATGTCCGGCACATTGCCCGGGGCAATGATCTCGGGGATCTCTTTGATGGCCTGCTGGTCTTTCATCACCTGCTCACTGATGCGAACTCGCTCCGGCACTTCACGCGGCTTGGTGGGTGTCACGTTCGAAATGCCCAGGGTGTCAAAGCCGACCACCAGCATCATGTGAAACACGACGGAGAGAATCAGCGCAAACATCACCCACCACTTTAGGCTCCAGTCGTCGCGGGAACGAAAAGAGGACTGCGGAGTGGTCCATTCGGGGGGATGGGTGACTGCGGCCATGACGAACCAAGCTACCACGCCGACAAAGCTTTGCACGCAGCACTTTCGTCGTGACTTCGCATACCGAGCTTTCGTATTCTGGTACTCCACCCACACCTACCACCATGAAACGACGCGCCTTCCTCACCACCAGCACCACCGCCCTCGCAGGCTCTCTCTTTGTCCCCTCCAGCAGCCACGCGCTGGACCTCACCCAGGCTCCCCTGCCCTACGCTCCCGAAGCCCTGGAACCGCACATTGATGCCTTGACCATGAACATCCACTTCGGCAAGCACCACACCGCCTACATCGCCAAGCTGGGCGATGCACTTAAGACCGCTGGCATCAGCAATACCGACGCCATCGAACTGGTCTCCGACATCAAAGCGCTCCCCGCTGCCTCCCAGACCGCCATCCGCAACAACGGCGGCGGCCATGTGAACCACACCTGGTTCTGGAAATGGATGGCCCCCGCCGGCAGCGGTCCCACCGGCCCCGAAGGCAAGCTCGGCGAGGCCATCCAGAGCACCTTCACCAGCATCGACGACTTCAAAAAACTCTTCGGCGAGGCCGGCGTGAAGCGCTTCGGCTCCGGCTGGGCCTGGCTCATCGTCACCAAGGACGGCAAGCTCAAGATCACCTCCACGCCCAACCAGGACAACCCGCTCATGAAAGGCATCGTCGATGACGCCGATCTCGGCACTCCGATCCTTGGCCTGGATGTCTGGGAGCACGCCTACTACCTCAAGTATCAAAACAAGCGCCCCGACTACATCGCTGCATGGTGGAATGTCGTCAACTGGACCGAAGTCGCCAAAGGCTACGCAGCCGCCAAGGCCTAAGCGTCTCGACCACCTCACGCTCATGACCGAACTCATCGAGGTCAAGCTCACAGAGTTGAGCCAGTTGTTCAACTCTCTGGACCCCTCGCCGTTCCATGAGCGTGATCTGGATCACGATGCCGAGGAATTCATTGTCTCCTGGGCGCAGGAGCATCCGCGCAAGCATGACTTGAAGCTCGTCGTGCATCTGGCGAAACATCCCGCGGATGTCGCCGATGCACGGCAGCTCGTCGCCGACTCCGTCGCCCATTACTTCGAGTATCGTGCCGAAATGACCCTGCGCGACTTCAAGCGCCTCATGCGCGAAGGACGCGCGTCTTTTCTCATCGGCCTGCTCTTCCTCGGCGCCTGCCAGGCCACCGCCACCCTGCTGACTTCCTCCGCTGGCAACTGGCAGACCGTCGCCCGCGAAGGGCTCACCATCATCGGCTGGGTGGCCATGTGGAAACCGCTCGAAATCTACCTCTACCGCTGGTGGCCCTTGCTCACTTTGAGAAAGCTCTATCAACGCCTCAGCCGCATGCCCGTCGAAGTCCACTGCTCGGTCTAATTTAAAAATCCCCCATCCCATGAAATCTCTCCTCGCCACCCTCCTCCTTCTACTCCCCACCCTCATGCTCGCCGCAGATCCCGTCAAACACGTCAAGGCAGACGAAGCCGCCCAAATCATCGCCGACGGCAAAGTGGCCGTTGTTGATGTGCGGACGCCGGACGAGTTCAAAGACGGCCACATCAAAGGCGCGAAGAACATCGACATCATGTCCAGCGACTTCGCAGCCCAGCTCGGCAAACTCGACAAGACCCAGCCCACTCTGGTCCATTGCCAGGCGGGCGGTCGCAGCACACGCGCCCTCCCGATTTTCGAAAAACTCGGCTTCACCCATCTCATCCACCTGGATGACGGCTTCGGCGGCTGGGAGTCGGCGGGCAAGCCGGTGGTGAAGTAAAGCGCCCTCGTACTAGACGGCTCACCCCGCTTTCGTCAACCGCTTCACCACCTCCGCCGCAAGCACAAAACCAAACGTGCCGGTGACAAACGTCGCCGCGCCGAAGCCTGCGGCGCAGTCGAGGCGGAGGCCGGTTTCAGCGCCGGTTTCGGGTTCGAGGGAGCAGGAGCCATCGGCCCACGGAAACACCGGTTTCTCCGTGGAGAAGGCGCAGGGGATGTCCATCGTGATCGGACGGCCCTGCTCGCTTTTGGCGAAGTCATATTCCCGCCGCAGACACTGACGCACGCCGTGGAGCAGCGGATCGGCCCCGGCGTGACCGAGGTCGGCGATTTTGATGACCGTAGGATCGCGCCGCCCGCCAGCGGAGCCGGAGGTGATGACCGGCAGGCCGCGTGCATGGCACCTGGCGATGATGAGCGCCTTGATCGAAGTACGATCCACCGCATCGACCACAAAATCAAAGTTCGGCGCGAGCAGGCGATCCACATTCGATTCGGTGAGGAACTCAATGATGCGGTTCACACGGCACGCAGGATGGATCTCCGCCACGCGCGCGGCCAGCACATCCACCTTGGAAACACCGAAGGTATGCGCCAGCGCCGGAAGCTGGCGGTTCGTGTTGGTGATGCAGACGTCATCCATGTCGATCAACGTCAGCGCGCCAATGCCACTGCGCACCAGCGCCTCCACGACCCAAGAACCCACGCCCCCAACACCCACGATGGCCACATGCGCCGCCGCAAGACGCGGCAGCGCCGCAGCCCCATAAAGCCGCCCAATGCCACCGAAGCGTTGCGTGTACGATTCATCCATGCCCTCGTTTAGCGTGGGCAGCACTTGAGATCAAGGAACTGCGGCTGCCATGGACTGTTCGCATTTGCCGCAATGGGGCGGAGGAGCAGAGGCGGCAGAGGCTTTGAACGAATTCAAATTCTCTGCGATCTCTGCCTCTTTGCTCCTCTGCGGCCAAACCGAACGTCTCCAATCTTGTTCAGCAATGATGCGCCCCGCGCGTATTCACATAAAGCGAATAAAGACTCTGCGATGCCGTCATGAAAAGGCGGTTCCGTTTCGGGCCACCGAAGCACAGATTGCTGACGGTTTCGGGGAGTTTGATATGGCCAAGGAGTTTCCCTTCAGGATTAAAGACGTGGACGCCATCGTAGCCATCGCCAATCCAGCCAGCACTGGCCCAGAGATTGCCCTCAATATCGCAGCGAATGCCGTCGGAGTTTCCTTTGGCGGCCTTGTCGGAAAGCATGCCTTTGTTGGTCACCAGCACCTTCCCATTCTTCACCTTCTTCCCATCCACGTCATACACGCGGATGTTTTTCGGCGCTCCGGTATCCACGATGTATACCTTCTTGTAATCCGGCGAAAAACACAGCCCATTTGGCTTCTCCAAATCCTCCGTGATCTTGCTGATTTCCCCACTCGGATCGATGCGATAGACGGACTCCTTCAGTAGCAGCTCTCCTTTGTTGCCTTCGTAATCCATCATGCTGCCGTAGCCGGGATCAGTGAACCAGATGGAGCCGTCGGCATGCACCGCACCGTCATTGGGAGCGTTGAGCGGTTTGCCCTCAAACTTGTCGGCCAGCACCGTGATCTTGCCGTCGAGTTCATAACGGACGACCCGGCGCGTGGCGTGCTCGAAGGAGATCTGGCGGCCTTGCAGGTCAAAGGTGTTGCCGTTGCTGTTATTCGCGTTGTTGCGCAGCACGGAAACATGGCCGTCTTCGGGCAGGTAGCGCATCTGCGCGTTGTTCGGGATGTCACTCCACACGAGGTAGTTGCCACTGCCGTTCCACGCTGGGCCTTCCGCCCAGAGCATGCCCGTATGCAGGCGGCGGATGGGCGAGTTCCCCTGGATGAGTTTTTCAAATTCAGGCTCGAGTACAATGACATCGGGGTCAGGATAGCGTTCAGGCGTCTGGCCGGACCAATCGCGGGAGAGCAGGGTCGTGGTGGCGGCTGAAACGGCGAAGCTGGTGAGGAAGGTGCGGCGGCTGGTGGTCATGAAGGTGTGGTTGTAGCGAATGGAACGGGGTGCTGGCAAGGATTTCGTCATTCTGCCAGCCACAAAAAGGCCCCGGCAGCATCACTGCAACCGGGGCCGTAGAATCACTCAGGTCCAGCGTATCACACCACCGGTGCGCCAGGAATATCCTTGCCGGGGATGGCGATCGGATACCAGCCGTCGGCGTCTGGCTTGACGGGTGGCTCAGACTCTGGCGTGATGATGTTCGGCATGTGTTGAACCTTGGAGTTCAGGACTTCCTCCCACTTCAGTTCCTTGCCGGAGTAGGTGGCCATGCGGCCCATGACCGCAGTCATGGTGGACTCAGCACCGTAGTAAGCATTGTTGATGGGCTTGTTCTCACGAATAGCGGCCTGCAGGGTGTCGTGCTCGGTCTGATATGGATCTGGATCAAGCTTCTTGGCACCACCTTTGCCAGCGGCTGCGTCCTTGCCACCTGGGCGATATTTCCAGATGGTTTCGCCCTTGTGGTTGTTGGCGTAGCAGCGGCCGCTGTTGTCGAGGTAGATCTTGCCCTTGGTGCCGGTGAATTCTTCGCGCACGGCGTTGCTCACGCCGGACTGGTGGCGGCACTGACTGTTGATGCGGACACCGTTTGCATAGGTGTACTCCACGTAGTGGTGGTCATAGATCTGGCCAAACTTCTTGTCCACGCGCTGCTGACGGCCACCCATGCCTGCGGCACTGACGGGAGGACCGCCAAGGAACCAGTTGGCGACGTCGATGTTATGGATGTGCTGCTCGTTGATGTGGTCGCCGCAAAGCCAGGTGAAGAAGTACCAGTTGTTGATCTGATACATGAGCTCGGACTGGTCCGGGCGCTTGTCACGGAACCAGATGCCGCCGCCGTTCCAGTACACCTGGCCGGAGACGATGTCGCCAATGACGCCGTTTTCCTTCACCTGGGTGAGGGCTTCACGGTAGCAGTTCTGGTAACGGCGCTGCAGACCGCAGACGACCTTGAGGTTCTTTTCGTCAGCGATTTTGGCCATCTCCAGCACCTTGCGCACGCCGGGGGCATCCACGGCCACAGGCTTTTCCATGAAGATGTTTTTACCAGCGTTCACGGCAGCTTCGAAGTGATACGGGCGGAAGCCGGGAGGGGTGGTGAGGATGACGAGGTCGCAGCAATCGATGACTTTCTTGTAAGCGTCGGTGCCAGCAAAAACGCGGGAGTCATCGACCTTCACCTTGTCGGGGACTTTGTTGCGCAAGTTGCTCAGTGCGCCGTCAGCCTTTTCTTTGAAGGCGTCGCCCACAGCGTGGAGAGTGACTCCCTCTTGCTTGGTGCTCAGGGCCTGGCCAGCAGCGCCGGTGCCGCGACCGCCGCAGCCGATGAGGCCGATTTTGATTTCGTCGCTGCCAGCGGCCCAGGCGGACTGGGCTACGGTAAGCGCACTTGCAGCGGCAGTGGTGCCGATAAACTGACGGCGCGAAGTGGCCGCAGCGGGGGTGGTGGTCGGTGTATTCATGGGAAGAATGGGTGAGTCGGACGTGGCTTGAAATCAGGCGAGCGCGTTTTTGATCAGCGCGTAGCCTTCGGTATAAACTTGCTCTGTGTTGGGGAAGAAGTCGCGCCAGACACGGGTGGCGGCGGCGAGGTCTGGCAAGGCGCTGCCAAAAGCCTCGATGGTCAGCCAGCCGTCGTAGCCGATTTTTTTGAGGTGCTTGATCTGCTCGACGATATTGATGTGGCCGCGCCCAGGTGTGCCGCGGTCGTTTTCAGAAATGTGCACGTGATTGAGCTTGCCGGAGGCAAACACGGTGTCGATGGCCGCCAGCGGGTTCTTCTCCTCGATGTTGGCATGGAAGGTGTCGTACATGGTGCCGAAATTCGGATGATCGACGCGCTTCACATACGCAGCGGCCTGCTCCATCGTGTTGAGCAGATGAGCCTCGAAGCGGTTCAAAGCTTCGATGGCGCACTTCACGCCCGCAGCCTCTGCCACGGGAGCGATGGCGCGATGCACTTCGGCAGCACCTGCGAGCTCGGCTTCCGAAGGGAAAGCCCCCGTGAACTGGCCAAGCACCTGGTAATAAGGCCCCACCAGCGTCTGCACGCCGGCGTTGTGAGCGCACTCGATCACTCGCTTGAGATGATCAATGGCACCCTGACGATTCGCCGCGACGGGGCTGATCGCATTGTGCGCTTCATCCGGCAGTACCGTGACGGCGGTGCTTTCCAGGCCGTTGTCTTTCAGCACCTGGCCGATACCTTTGAAGTGCGCCGGGTTGCTGACGTCGAAGATCGGAAGCTCGATGCCATCGTAACCGACGGCCTTGAGTTTTTCGATGACTGGATAGTTGGCCTCGGTGATGTGGCCTGAGTAGAGCAGAAGATTGAATCCGATTTTCATGGGGTGGAACGCGAAGCTAGGGAATGCCGGGCGAATTGGCAAGGTTTGTGTCGCAAGATTTCCCTCAGGGGACAACGCCCCGTTGACTGCCGCTATTTCGCGAACCTGCGGAAATCGCAGTGCAGACGCAACAGCGACAAATTAGGCATTGAAAAGGATGCGCCCGATTTCATTAGTGCGCTGGTTCTTTGCCATGCAGGTTTGCTGGCTGCAACCACCCCCCATCATGACCGCTCTTCGTTTCATTGCGTTTTCCGCCACCTGCCTGGCTCTGGTTTCGTGTGAGAACACGAAGAAATCCAGTAGCAGCGACCCCTATGCCTCCAATTACGGCAACGACGGTCACTACAATCCCTACCCGGGCCAGAGCGGCTACGCCTCCTCCACGCCGAAGTATCAGACCCCGCCCGCCCCCACCTCACTCCCGGCTCAACCCGAGGCGCCGGCCAATCCTTACTCTTTCGGTGGCTCGCAAAAGGTGACGCCGTCCTCCTCCAATTTGACCACCCAACACAAGACCACGGCTTCCAGCACCTCCACGAAGAAGAAGCCCATGTCTTCGAAATCGGCCGCAAAAACTTCAGGTAAAAAGTCCACCAAACCGAAATATACTGTCACCAAAGGCGACACGCTCTCCTCCATTGCCCGGAAAAGAGGTTCTTCAGTTTCAAAAATCAAAGCCGCCAACGGCCTCCACAGCGATCTGATACGTCCAGGCCAGAGCTTGAAAATCCCCTAATTCAACGATCCGCGCTTTTTTGGCTTCAATACGCCCTACGATCTGAATAAATCACCAGTCAAGGCCGTCAATCCTTTGCCATCAACACTCCATGCCTGCCGCAGCCTCGACTGACCCTGGCGAAGTCTCCGACCTCGACTTGGTCAAACGGAGCCAAGCAGGCGACACCCGCGCCTTTGACGTTCTCGTCACGCGCTACCGTGGGAGGATCTACGCCATGACCTATCACCTCATCCAGAACGAAACCGAAGCTTGGGACCTCGCCCAGGAGGCCTTCATCAAGGCTTGGCGTGCTCTGCCGACGTTCAAACACGATGCGGGTTTCTACACTTGGCTCTACCGCATCGCCCACAACGTCAGCTATGACTGGCTGCGGAAGAAGAAAATCCAGGGTGACGGTGAATTCGACGACGAACGAGTCGAACACCGCGTCGCCGTCGGCGCGGAAGCCACACCGCATGGCGATCTCGCCCCCGACACCGCCCTGCGCAACGCCGAGCTCGGCCAGCGCATTCAAGCCGCCATCGCCACACTTTCGCCCGAACACCGCCAGGTTATCGTCCTGCGCGAAGTCGAAGGGCTCGCTTATGAAGAAATCGCCGCGCTCATCCCCTGCTCTCTCGGCACCGTGATGTCGCGCCTCTTCTACGCCCGCAAGAAACTTCAGGAACAACTCCACGACGTTTATGAAACATCCCTCTGAAGAACAAGACATCATCCGCTGGATCGATGGCGAGATGAACGAATCCGAATGCGCCACGTTTGAGGAACGCCTCAAGCTCGACCCTGCGCTCGCCACCGAAGCCCAGAAAATGCGCGCTCTGAGCGCCAGCCTGCGCAGTCACCTGCCCGCCGAAATTCGCGTTCCGCACGCGGATTATTTCAACACCCAGATCGAAGTACGCATCACCCAGATGGCGCTGGATGAAGCCCGCTCCAAACATGCAGCCACCAGTTGGAGTGCCATGTTTCAATGGCTGACCCAGCCATGGTTTGCGTTGGTCGGCGCCGCTGCCTTGGCAGTGCTGGGCTTTTTCCTGCTGCAACCGGCCTCACCGGACGATTCGGAAAGCATGATCCTCAGCTCCTACACCCCCAATCTTCGAGTGCAGGCACGCACCTACCATGACCACGATGCCGATGCAACAGTGCTCATGCTTGATGGTCTGGATGCCATGCCCGCTGATAAACACATCTCAGGAGTCAACATCCAGCGCAGCGAAATGGAGCCCGAACTCGCCTCGACGACCATGTACGACGAGAAAGGTGCCGCCGTGTTTATGATTTCCCATGACTCACTTGGAAATCCGCTGATCTCGCCCGAAGGATGAAAGTCTTTTTCCCAATTCTTTGTCTGCTTCTCTGCGCAGCGTCAGTCTGTGCCCAGGAAGCCCCCCCCCAGCCGGTATTATCCGCCGTCAAACACGCGACTGACGGCCACGTCTGGGGTGCCCTCATTTTCGCCACCAACGAATCAGAGAAGTTGACCGGAGGCAAGGAACCGGAGCACGCCGATCTGCCCAAACTCCACGAGCGTCTTGCCAAGGTGTTTCCGTATAAACACTTCGAAGTCCTCGGCCAGCACCGGCAGGATATATTTCGAGAATATGAATCTTGGATCGTTCCTTCCCAGGATCTGTTCATGAAAATTGACTCGAAAGGTCCGGCTGAAAATGAGGGGCTGAATCTCCATCTCCAGGTCTGGCGTCGGCATCAGGTTTTGGTCAAAAGCGATGCCATCCTACGCAAAGACAGCCCCCTGTTCATCGGCGGACCGCCCTGGAAGAATGGGCGGTTGATTTTTGTGGTCTATCTCGAACGCACGTAGCTACAGTACGCACTGGTTCGGAAAGCGTACTGCAGTTGATGGTGATAGGAGTTGAGTGCCCCCTGTGGCCCTATGGACTGCGGTTGCGCCGCGCTGAACAGACTGTCCTCCGAAGCTCGAAGAGAGCGAAGGAGAAGCGCAGCTCCCGCTTGAGGCGTGGTGGAAGAACTGCGCATACCTGCTGGAGCCGGATGCGGGAACTGCTGTTTTTTCGCAGGCTGGGCACAAGCTTCCGCCCGCCACGAGACGCGCGACAGCGGCAGCAATCGCAGCCGAGCACCGAACACGTTGGGCATGCATGCCGCTCT